>JACCDW011865943.1_pt1 | contig 19487 bp, 27 predicted proteins | sample 7449781 | NCBI WGS metagenome assembly JACCDW01 (sample SAMN15323449, study PRJNA562643) | freshwater metagenome | isolation source: river surface water | place: USA:Blue River Watershed | collected 2017-08-18
AGATCCTTCTTTGCAGGACAGTGCGACTTCGTCTATGTAGACGCAGACCATACAACTGTCGGTGTATTACTAGACGCTGAACATAGCTGGTATTACTTAAAGTCCGGTGGAATTATGGCCTTTGATGACTACACTTGGGGCGATCACTACCCTTTGCACCAGCGCCCTAAGCCTGGTATTGACTTGTTCTTGCAACGTCATCAAGGAGAGTACGAAGTACTTGCTGTGAACCTACAGTACTGGATTAAAAAGAAGTAGCCCTACCCGGAGAGTGTGACGGGTAAGGCTACTTAGGTGCGGTTAGGTAGAAGGCGATCCTATCCGCAAGAGTTAAACTATAACATAGATATAAGTTGCTTGCCTATCTCATAAGTATATCGTGGCGGGATCGCTTCTACTAAATCTCCCCACAACATCCACTCAATTCCCATAGCTTCACGCGCTTCCTCTATAGACTTGGCAGTGTGTCCACCTTTAGGTATCTCATCACGCATTGAACCATAGATACCTACCGGTTTACCTTGTGTCTTATGATCGCAGATAGATCCGGTTAGTTTCATATTGGACTCAAAGAGTCTATGCCGGCGTACCTTTAATCCAAATGATGAACCACAGAACTGTACTGGGTTAATTAGCGGAGCTCCGGGTACGTTCTCTATCACATACGGTATACCGCTAGTAACCAAAGCGTCTCTGGTCTGCGGGATAAGATCTACCTTGTCGGTGGATTTACCTTGTGCATCTCTTAGATGCTTGGTTCTAGAGTGTGTCTGGCAAGGAGGGCTAGCAGCGATAACATCAAAGGATCGCAAGTAATTCATATCTTGCAAGATCTCCAAACAGTCTGCTTGGATAAACTCATAAGGATATCTCTTCTGCTTCTTGATATCTATACCGACTACTTCAAAGCCGGCATCAGCATAACCCTTGCTCGCTCCTCCTGCCTTACAGTAAAGGTCAAGAAGTCTCACTCAGTACCAGCCTCGTCTATCGCTGTGGCGGAGAGCGCGACACGCGCTCCCTGAATAGCGATGGCTAATGTATCTAAGGCCGTGTAAGACTTGGAGTTCAGGTCTGCTACTACGTTCTCTAAGGAGTTGAGCAATTCCGTAAGCGCTTGATCCCTGCTGGTTCTTTGCGAGGTGGTCAAACCTTGACTCACGGGTCCATAAGGCGATAAGACAACGCGTCTCTCTTCTCGTATAACCGAGAGCCTTACTATATTCCCTTGCGATTTGTTTGTTGTTTCGCTTCTCACTTGCTGTCGCCCTCTCCCTCTGTGATATTTGCGGGATCTCCCGCTGGTTCTTGCTCTCGCTCTCCGGTATTAAGACCCACAGTAAAGCTACTACTACCGTCAATATCAACCCATTTAGCGCCGTTCGCTTCATCAGTTACCTTCTCCAATTCTAACAATTCCTTGTACGTTTCGGGGTAGGCTTGTGATAAGCGTACCAATGCGCGATCTCTCGCTCTTCTATAGTTACGATAGTGGATAGCTTGCTTGCCACTCACTCTCTTACTTCTGATCGTCATTAAGTTTATCCTCTACTACTATTAGCGCGTATAAGACTCCCAATACTACCAGTATCCCTATGAATAGGTTCATTAGTTCACCCCCTTCAGCAGTTGATACATCTCGGTTATATCTAGCGGTTGTCCTACCGGTTGAGCGTCTATATCGTCGCTCTCCCACCCTGATACCAGCAACCTAGACCCCTTCGGGGCAAGGTGTAGCCAAGATAAGGCGTCAAAGGCTCGCTCTCCTCCCCACCTAGTCTCGCCGTCTGGCTCTACTACTTCATAGAATAACTTCAGACCAGACTTAGCAGGGTGAAAGGCTATTAGTTTGCCTAGTTTATCCATTACTCTCTTCCTCTCCGATTAGTGTTAGACCGTTGGCGATCAGACTCGCCCACATATCTTCTGCCGGCTTATCTTCTTCTAGTGCTTTTAATAGGTTCAGCTCTTCCAGCGCCCGCACCATACGCTTTAAGTTGCGGGTTGCGTTCGGGATATCTCCCTCTATCAACTGCTCAATGCCTATCTTCCGGCATAGATCTGCCTTCTTCTCCCAGTATTCTTTATTCATTACCTTCTCCTTCGCACTCGCATACATAATCGTCTGCCTGAATAGGCACACGGCAAAATGGGTGATATTTACTCATTACCTTCTCCCTCTCTAGTCGTTATGGCAAGACTCGCATAGCGCGATCTCACCTTGTAGCGTAATTACTCCGGTATAAATTGCCGGCTTCTCTTGGCATATGTCGCAAGTTATCGGGCAACCCTCGGAGATATGCCCTTGCCCGCCCTCGCATATGCACCACCCAAAGCTCTCTAACTGCTGAGCGTGAGATAACTTTACTCGTTGGTAATACTCTCTAGTTACTGTATCCATTAACTTCTCCCTCCCTCTTGGCAGAAATAGCAAGTGTCTTCGCTATTCTCTGGTTCGTCATACATACGAAAGCATTGGATACACTCTCTAATCTCCATACTTTTCCTCCAACGTGTCGTAGGTTTCATCTTCGCCCTCTTCTTCATCTAGCCCTAAGGCTATGTCGTCTTCCTCGCGTGGCTCTGGCATTACTTATCCTCTCTTCCTAGATCGTAAGCTCTCTGGCAAGTCTGGCATAAGCCCTTACCGGTTACTTCATCTACTTCATAAGCGCAGTTAGCACAAGTTAATAGATTACTCATTACTATTCCCCTCAATTACTTCTTCCGTAAGATAGTCAAGGGTATATTCCAAGCTATCTCCACCATATTGCTGACTATCTTCCCACTCTTCTGCCCACTTAGGCGTACGGTTATTCTTAAATACAAGATCGTAACCGTCAGAAGTAGACCAGTAAAGGGTGGCAAGATAAGTCTTACCCTCTCTCTCTAGGGTTATCTCTTTAGTCCAACCGGTATCCTCTTTAGTAATACCTTTAATCGTTAGCTCACTCATCATCTGCCTCACTTTCGCACTCATCACAAGCGCAAGCGATTACTTGCGCGTCTCCTAACACTTCACCGGCGCCAAGAACTAGCCACTCTTGCTCATCACACCAGTAAAAGATCTCATCATCTTGCGGGTGCTGATCTAACTTATCTGCCCACTCTGCCGGTATTAGGGCGAAGGTACGCACTCGCTCACTCTCACCCTCAACCAATGTCCAGAATTGTGCGGTCTTTAGGTCGCTCATTACGCTACCTCATTAGTTAGTAGTTGATCGGTTATACATTTAGAGCAGGAGATAATCTCCGTAAGTGTTGTGTAGGTGTACAACACGGCGTAGTTCTTCTCGCATATCTCACATCTAGGTATCCTTTTCATCACTCTCTCCCTCTCTCTCTTAATAGGTAATCCCACGCTAGTTCGCGCTCATATAGGTAATCATCTAACTCTATAAGTTGCTTATTAGTCATTACTCGCTCTCTTTCACGTATAGATATCCGCCCATAGTGGAGATTAGTCCGGTGTTAATTACTAGATCCCCGCGACTATCTATCGTTACTCTTGCACCGGGCATATTCTCTTCCACCCATAGCTTTAGATCTTGGATAGTATCTATCTCTGCTAGTTGCATTACTCTCCCTCACTCTCTATACCGTACATACTTAGGATATGGGTAGGGCAGTAGTAGTTACCGCCCTCTATCTCTATAAACTTAGCCGGATTAGCGCACACCGTACACAATTCCATTACTTAACCTCTCTCCCTTGATAACCGTTACTCTGCACACACTTAGCGCAATAGTTAAAGCGTTGCCCGTCTACTAGGTAGCCGGTGGTTTCTTTCATAGTGTTATCGCAAGTGTCGCAGTAGCTACTCATTACTCACTCTCCCCGCACTCGCATAGATGACCGCACGTGTAGCATATATATGCACCGGACATATGAGCGCGGTATCCATAAGTAGGGATACCTTTACCACCGTCAGGGAATAGGCGGTAGTAGCGCCCGCTACTATCTTGTAAGGTAGCGCCGGCTAACTCTCTAGTCTGCTCTAGTGTGTAACTCATTACTCTCTCACTCTCACTCACTTACTTAGGATAGGCGATCTACCCTCTACCTTTCACCGACTACCGATAACCGGTGAAAGATAGATAGCGTACCGCTATGCCTTACTATACCGTATTAGATCACTCTCATAGGCATAAGTAGCGCACGCCACTTAACTTTATCCCCTACCAATATGATATGGATAGGGCGATTACTTCCCCGGAATTGCAACTTAACCGGGCTAACGCCGTAAGCCTTAGACTTAGCGTTTATCTTGGCATAGTCTGCCATATACGCCGGGTTAAACGCGATCTCGCCCATAGGCGTAGGCTCACCCATAGCGAATAAGTTATCAAAACTAGGCGGGTAGTTCTCGTTTAGCAACTCTATAGTGATCGCGCTACCGCTAACGCTCACCGTCAATAGGTTACCGATACGGTTAAAGGCTAGGCGGGATAACTTACTATCCTTAGCTAACGCGATAACACGCTTAACATCATCTAACGCGATAAGGCTAGGCGCTAAGTCTCCACCCTCGCCCTCTATCTCACCCTCTATCCCGCGATATCTATCGGTAGCGCGGGCGGATAAACGCCCGCCCTCTCCCTTGATCTCTACGCTACTTAACGCACGCACCGCACTTTTACCCTTATCGGCGTGCGTACTAGCGCCCTCTAATAGTTCTAATAGCGCTACCGCGCTAACGGTTAGGGTATCGGTGACGGTTTCTCTCTCTATTGTAGTCATACTCTCACTCTCTCACTCTCTCTCGCCCTCGCCGGCACGTTGCCGGTTAGGTGTCTGCTAATTGCAGACCACCCCGCACCGGTTGCCCGGTGCGAGATAGTACGCCGTTAGTAGTCGCGCCCTCTAAGCTTGCAATATAGGCGATATACGCCCTCTACCGTTAGCAGAATAGCGCCGGCTAGTGCTACGCCACCGGCTAAGAATATAAATATGCCTAGTAAGTAGGCTAGATCATCGCCTAACACTATAACCACCGGTGAGAGAGTACATACCCGGCGCGGTCTTGCCCGGCGAATAGTACGCTTGATAGTTCATAGACTAAGTGGAAACCCATATCCATACCGCAACCATTAACGCGAATAGTGCGGTGACCCTTATAGTCTTGCAACTTCTCGCCTAATACCTTAGAGGCGTGATATGTAATATCAAATAGCGCCGGTGCGCCGGTGTTATCTAATCCGGCTACAACTAGGGAGATATGCCGGGTCATCCCGCTAGCGCTAACACTTCTTAGAATTGTGTAAACGGTGCGGGTATCGGTTAGATATTCCTCTAGTAGGCGTTGCGTTGATAGGTCTTTATCTTGCTTGATAGTTGCGGTGGTCATCTCGTTACTCTCCTTTATTCTCTAATATGTTCGCGGTCTGCGCCCATAGTTTATTTACAATTAGATCAACATCTCCAAGATCAGGGATATAGTCTGCGTATCGGTTAGTGCCGTCAGCGGCATAGTCGTTCCACGTGTATCCCGTTTCATCGCTAAGACTTTCACCAAATGCGATCTCCACGCCATTAGTTAGCACTATAGAGACATAGCCGGGAAAGGTAAACGCAACGCGTGCGCCGGCGGGCGCGGTTTCTATGATCTTATCTTCTATTAGTTTAATAGGTAAAGTATTACCGCTAGTCTTATCATCGAACTCACTTAGTGCGATCTCGTTGCTCATATATATACTCTCTATTCTTAATCGGTATTAGGCGCGGGTGCGCCGGTGGTCTAAGTGTATAAGCACTCTACGGTATAGCGCAACATACAACACGAACTAATTCTTAACGCGCCGGCACGTCTTGCGGCAGCTCCGACACGCCCGAACGCGTTGTGAGTTATCCACAAGCTATGCGTAAGTTATCCACAACTACCGCCGGCGCTTATCGGGTGGCGATCTAGTAACACGGTGCGCCGGGCTACCGGTTGCGAGGGTGCGCCGGGGTTAGGCGGTTGCTTAATTGCGGAGACTTAATCGGTTAGGGGTTGCCGTGCGTCTAGTCTGCCCTCCATAACTTTACAATAACACGGTAGACATAACCGCCCGCCGTGTCTAACCGTAGAAAAGACCGCACCGCACCGCTCAGCGCGACCCCCCGTTTTAACTTTTGGCGCGAGTTGTTGTTATACTCCTCAGAAAAAAATATTTGCTAAAGTTAAACCGTGTGAGATCCGGTACCGTACCCCCGTCTGAGCAGGACTTATATACTGTGTGACTAACGTCACGTTTTAAAAACGGGAAAGCCGTTAAATTTCCTGCCTTATATATAGTAGGGGAGCAAAGCGGGGTGTGATGAGCTTTGCGACCCGTTGCTTCGGCCTTACGGCCTACGCGATGCCCCCTAAGGGCGAGCGAGCATTTACCCCTCACTTCGCTGTGGCTCGTTCGGGCGCTAAGCCCGACGCTAGCGGCGCTTTTTAATGGGGTGGGTTCTATTAAAACGCTAACGCCTAGTAATCGAAATTCCCCAACCTAGTATAAGAAGATATTTCGCGCCATTCGCGGCGCTCTAGTAAGGGGTATTACGTGGCAGAGAATTCAGCAGACATCGCCAAGAGAATTATCCTTGGCGCTGTAGCAGAAGGTATGACCATCGAGGCCGCCTGTTCCGGCGCTGGTAAGTCTATGAAGACTTATGAGTACTACCGCAGATCCGATAAGCAATTCGCGGACAAGATTGACCGTACTAGGCTCGGACTCAAGAACAAGCAGTTTATAGATGGCGATGTCCACGATCTCGACTTCGCCCAATTCCGGCAGAAGTTCCTACACTCTCGGACCTTTCCGCACCAGCAGAACCTAGTAGATGTTATTGAAGGTCGTGAACCTTCTTGGCTACATCCTAGTATGAAGTTTGAACCCGGCCTAGCCTCAAACCGTGTGCTTATCAATATCCCACCGAACCACGCCAAGTCAATTACGATTACGGTTGACTATGTGACGTGGCAGGTTTGCCGCAACCCGAACTTCCGAGTTTTGATTGTATCCCAGACACAGCAATTAGCTGCTGACTTTCTCTACGCCATCAAGCAACGACTGACACATCCAATGTACGCAGACTTGCAAAGTGCTTATGCTGCTGGCGTAGGGTTTAACTCTAAGTCTGCCTCTTGGCAGGCAACCCGCGTTACCTTCGGTGATGAACTTCGTGAGTCATCTGAAAAGGATCCGAATATCGAAGCCGTCGGTATCGGCGGTCAGATCTACGGTAAGCGTGCAGATATGATTATTGTAGATGACGCGGTCACCTTAAAGAACGCCAATGAGTTTGAAAAGCAGATCCGCTGGTTAACCCAAGACGTACGATCTCGTTTGAACCCTACTGGTAAATTGATTATTATTGGTACCCGTGTAGCCTCGGTTGATCTATACCGCGAGCTACGCTCTGAAGACCGCTATCCCGGTGGACAGGTTCCTTGGAAGTACTTGGCAATGCCGGCACTTCTTGAAGCAGATGAAGACCCTGACAAGTGGGTTACCCTTTGGCCCGCCTCCGATGCTCCATTTGATGGACAAGGCGAATCTGATAAGAACGAAGACGGCCTATATCCACGCTGGTCTGGTCGTAACTTATATAACGAACGCCAAGCAATGGATGCAAGCACCTGGGCTTTAGTATATCAACAGCAAGATGTATCTGAAAACGCTGCCTTTGATCCTGTATGTGTTAAGGGATCCATTGACGGTATGCGTAAAGCAGGACGTTTGGAACCGGGCTACCCCGGACATCCAAAAGATTTAAGTGGCTTTTCTATTATCTGCGGTATGGACCCGGCTATCGTCGGAGATACCGCAGCGATCTGTTACGCGGTAGATCGCAATACCAATAAGCGCTACATCGTAGATGCTATGAAGATTACTAAGCCTAGCCCGCAGCAGATCCGCGACATTATCCTTAACTGGACTTCGCTCTACTCACCTAGTGAGTGGATCATTGAGAAGAACGCTTTCCAGGCTTTCTTAACTCAGGATGAAGGTATCCGTCAGTTCTTGCAATCACGCGGCGTTCTATTAAAGGAACACCATACTGGTAGCAACAAGTGGGATTCAGGCTTCGGTGTGGCATCTATGGCTACCTTGTTTGGTACTAAGCAAGCCGATGGCAAACATCACCGAGATAACTTAATACATTTACCTAGTGACCAGACTGAAAACGTTAAGGCTCTTATCGAGCAGTTAATTACGTGGACACCTACCACTAAGGGTAAGACAGATATGGTTATGGCACTTTGGTTCTGTGAGATCCGAGCACGCGAAATGCTCAACTTCGGTCAGTACGCCAGCCACCATATGAAGAATCCATTCCTATCCCGTCGTGAGATAGGTAAGCGAGTAGTCATCAATATAGATGAGATGCTAGCTGAACAGAATAAGACATTCATCTAAGGAGACAGTTATGGCTACACCATCAAGAAGGCCAACACCTAAAGCAACTGTAAAGCCAAAGCCAATGACTGAGGCACAGAAGCAGGCTAAGGCTATGGACAAACTTATGGCAAAGCGCAAGGCCGTATCTAAGAAGACCGGTTCTTGGCCTAACTACAACACTAATTAAGGAATACCATTGTTAACAGTTAAAGAGATTGACGCGAAGCTAGCGCGTTTGCGTACCAAGTACGCTCCACGCGATCAGCGTATGCGCGACGTTCTCTCTGTACGTCAGGGAGACTTATCTAAAGTATTCCCTTCGATGTTCTCCGAGGATTACCCAAAGCCGCTAGTCGCTAACTTCATTGACGTTGCAGCACGCGACTTGGCTGAAGCCGGCGCACCAATGCCATCCTTTAACTGCTCAGCAACTAATATGGTTTCCGATGCTCAGCGCAAGGCTGCTGATACTAGAACTCGTATCGCTAACTATTACGTTTCATATTCAGACCTACCACTGCAGAACTACAACAACGCTGACTGGTATAACACCTACGGTATGTCTATCGGTATGGTGGAGATGGATTACGAAGGAAACAATCCTCGTATCCGTATGGTTGATCCTACTGGGGCTTACCCAGAGATTGACCGCTTTGGTCGCACCATCTCACTTACCCAACTCATTATGTCTGATGCTGACACACTAGCAGCACAGTTCCCAGAGTTTGCAGAACAGATCATCAAGAAGAACAACTTCCAACCTGGTTCTCCTTATATGACAATGATCCGTTATCACGATGCAGAGCAGGATCTAATCTATCTTCCTGATCGTAATAACTTGGTTCTATCTCGTGTACCAAACCCAATAGGCAAGTGCCTAGCCCGTGTTCGTATTCGTCCATCTTTGGATAACCAAGCACGCGGTCAGTTTGATGATGTCTTGGCTGTGCAACTTGCTCGTGCTCGTTTTGCTATCTTGCAGATCCAAGCCGCTGAGAAGTCAATCCAAGCACCTATTGCTATTCCGCAAGATGTACAAGAACTAGCACTTGGCCCTGATGCGATTATGCGTTCTGCTAATCCACAAGGTATCCGTCGTGTAGGTCTTGAACTTCCTGCTGGTGTCTTTACTGAGTCAGGAGTCCTTGAGCGCGAACTACGTCTCGGTGCTCGTTATCCTGAATCACGCTCCGGTCAGATTGACGCTTCCGTTGTTACTGGTCGCGGTGTACAAGCACTACAGGCTGGATTTGATACACAGATCAAAGCAGCACAAGCACAGTTTGCTCGACTCTTTGAAGAACTTATTGCACTTTGCTTTGAAGTAGATGAGAAGATCTTCGGATCAATTCAAAAGACAATCAAGGGAACAGACGATGGAACCCCATATACACTTAAGTACATTCCATCCCGCGACATCAAAGGCGAGTACGGGGTGGATGTTCGCTATGGCATTATGTCTGGTATGGATCCTAATCGTGCTGTCATCGCTTTACTTCAGATGCGTTCGGATAAGCTCGTTTCCAGGGATTACGTACGTCGAGAGTTACCGGTAGAGATCAATGTTACGCAAGAAGAACAGCGCGTGGATATTGAAGAGATGCGCGACTCCCTCCGCATCGCAGTTGCGCAGTACGCGCAAGCGATCCCACAGATGGCGGCACAGGGTCAAGACCCGACACAAGTTGTTACTCGTATTGCTGAAGTTATTTCAGGCCGTCAAAAGGGACTTTCACTAGAGTCCATTGTAGAAAAAGTATTTACTCCACCAGCGCAACCTGAGATGCAAGCACCAGGTATGCCTCCTATGTCTCCAGCAGCAGGTGCGGCCCCCGCCCCTGCCTCGCAGCAACCTCCACAAGAACAAGGTGGTACGGCCCCTGCTGCTGGTCAAAAACCTGATATAGCCACACTACTAGCCGGAATCACCGGCGCAGCGTAACCGAAGGAGGTGCAAATATGAACAAAGGATCACACGCTCCAGCCCCAGTACAGCCAGTTAAGGTTGACACTAAGGCAGGATCAGTAAAAGGCGGTAAAGTTGAATTCGGTTATGCCGGACCAGCTCGCAAAGGCAAGAAGGCTTAATGATGAAAGGTGTACGGGATGATGGAAGATAACCGAGTACGTCCTCCCGTACGCCGTTCTCACTTTGCGGTTGTATTCGCAGAGTTTGCATTTAACTTGATGCAAGCAATTACAGGATTTTTTGAAGCATTATATGAATTAAGTATTTACCACGCTAATCGCACAATCGAAGAACGTAATGCGTGGGAACAAATGACACAAGACTTAGAGACGATACAGGAGGAAACAGATGGCCGATAATCCATTAGTAGGCCCTTCTGGTCCGTCAACCTATTCAAAGCGTACCGACGTCGGAACACCAGAGATGAAGTTAGGCTCTATTGCCTACGGTGAAGGTAAAGAAACACAAGAATTTCTATCTGCAGAACCACTTGCAAAGACTCCAAGCGTGACACCGTCACAGGCTCCAACAGTTTCAGCACAGCCAATGGGTCCAGTAGTTGGTTTATTTGATGAGACACAAGATCGAGGAGAACCTATTACTGCAGGTATTGATCGCGGTACGGGTCCTTCATCTTCTGCGTTAATGATGGCTAAGTCAAGCGAAAAACTATCTGATACTTTGGCAAAAATGCTTCCATTTGATACTACTGGTGAAATAGCAATCTTGTACCAGGATGCACTATCACGGGGTAACTAATGGCTGATAATTTAAAAGCAGCAGCCTTTGCAGCAGGATTATCTCCACAGGAACAAAAGAAAGTTGAAGAGTTTAATAAAGCTCTTTCTATCCACAAAGAACTTTCTAAACTTCCAAACGATGTTGCAAATGCTAAGTACTCAAAGTATACGCCTACTCAACAGGCTGATTTGCAAAAGAACTTTGGTAACGAAGATCCAACAGTTAAGCCAGATCGCGGTGCTTTTGGAACCGCTTGGTATTACACACTAGGCGCTGTTGGTAGAGGTATTGGATATACAGGCGGCAAAATACTTGCTGGTCTTGGAAACGTATCAGATTTAAGCACACGTGCTTATCGTACTGGTGCTATTGCTATAGATCAAGGCGTTGATTTAGGTTCTGCTTGGGATATTGCAAACGATAAAGGCGACAAAGTATTTAGCCCTACACGCATCCTTGATGCTCAAACTAAATTTGGACAAGATGCGGTAGATATAGCAGTTCGTATTGCTTCTGGTGAAAAGCCTGAAGTAATCTTAAAAACTGCTACTCCAGAACAAATAAAGTATTTACGTCTTGCAGACCCAACTAATAAAGTTATACCGGGTATCGAAGATAGTAAAGTTGAAGCGGCACGAGGACTATTTCAAGATACTCTTGACGCAGTTCAAGCCGCTAAATACTCACCAGGTCGTTTAATTGCAAACGCAGTACTGCCAGGTCAATTAGAAGGATCAGGATTTTTCTACAAGGCTATCTCTGGTACTGTAGATGCAGCATATCGAATTATTGCAGATCCTTTACTTGTAGCTGGTAAAGCAAAACGTGCTTACGATGTCGGAAAGTATGCCCTTGATGTTGCAGTTGGTAAAGGCGCAGTTAATGAAGTATTTTCAAAGCCTTCAGTTATTAACTTTTGGGATCAATACGGAGCCAAGTTAAATCAACTTAACCAAGCACAGGCTAAAAAAGATGTAGTTGCTATTGCTACAGTTAAAAAAGACTTACAGACCCTAGCCCCAGAACTTGGCCCTGCTGTTATTAAAGCACTTCAAAAGGCTGATGTTCCAGTAACAAACGCTAAAACAGCGCAGGCGTTCTTTGAAAACACTAAGCAACTTGATGAAATGCTTAAAGGTCAAATCGGTCGTAAGCGAGTGATTATTCCTCGTATGGATCCTGTGCGCCAAGCACGTATTGCAGCAGTTACTACTGGACGCAAGATATTTAATCTTGATTCTGTAGGTCCACGCCTGGTAGATGATCTCTGGTTCGGCGGAAACACAGATGCTGACGGCATTGCAGAAACTGTTATCAATGGTCAAAAGGTTATTGTTGACAAAGTAACAGAAAAAACTAACTTTAAAGGCATCGCTCGTTTTTCAACCAAGTATCTTCAATACAGAATTGATCGCGCTAAGGCATCACTTACTATTGCCCCTATGTTCAAAGATGAGTTCTTTGACGTAACTGCAGTAGATGCAGCTGATAAGATTTATCGTCTTGCTATAATGGTAATGCCACGCAGAGAATCTAAACTTCTATCAGAAGCCTTTGATGCAATTCAGGAGACTGGTAAGAAGAAAGAAGTTTACTACGGTTTGTGGTCAACTATCTCAGAACTTCGCGGCCTTAATACAAACTTACCGGGTCAGGCGCTTGTGCGTCAGATGACTGGCAAAGTAAAGAGCATCCACTCTATTAATACAGCAGATGATGCTTTTTCTGAAATGGGTTCTTTACCATCTGATTTTAATAACTTTGTAGCAGTTCCAACCTTGGTTGACCTAGATCGCGCAGCAGCGCGTAATGGGTTGTTCCAAAAAATGATTGGTGTTGCTAACGGAGATCTTGCAAGCAGGATGACTAGCGCTTGGTCATTCTTGACTCTTGCCGGGCCACGTTACGCTATCCGTAATGCTGGAGAAGACCTAATGGTTAACCTTGCAATCGGACAATCACCTTGGGGTCTTGCTAAGAGTCGAGTTTTATCAACACGTATCAACACCTACCTTCAGGCAGTTAAAAAAGTAGAAGGCAAGAAGAGTTGGTCAGATAATCCTCTCGGTTCTGTTATGCGTATTGTTAATCGCAAAGATGTTGAAAGATACACTAACGAATTAACTGCTCTTTCAAACAAGTTTGAAGAAGGCAAAAAGTCTCTTGTCACTCTTAAGAATGAATTAAACCTTCTTACGAAAGATACTCCTGAATATACTGCCAAACTAGCGCAGATACAGACGGTTAATAAAGATTTAGCAGGCGGTATAACAGTTCAGGCTCGTGAGATCTTTGCTCGATCTCTTTCTGAAGGACGTTTAAACCGCCTTCGTGCTTCTCTTAACCTTCCTGATATGAACAAAGAAGAGATTGAACTTCTTACAGAGCAGATCAAGTATGGCGATATTGAGAACGCCCTTGCTGTCGCATCTGAAGGTGGATTAAACTTCGTCACAGGTAATGACTACATTACTCGTGCAACTAACCTTGTAAAGCAGACTGGCGTACGAGTACACGCACTGGAGATTGCTCCATCACCTACCGCTTTAGTTCGTGCTAAAGGCGAAAGAACCTACTCAGTAAAGGCTCTTGACCCTCAAGATGAGGCGTCAATGTATGGTTGGTTGATGCGTATAGGTTACTTTGCTAACGATGAACTAGGCACTATTGCTGTAGCAAACCTAGATAATCAAGCAGCATATCTTGCTAATGCCCGTCAATGGCTTACAACTAAAAAAGGACAGAAGTTTGTAGCAGATGCTCGTGCATCAACACAGATGGATTCCGAACAACTTTTACGTTTAACATTTAACCGCACTAAAGAACTCTTTACTAAAAGCGGTGACGATACTCTCAACTTACAATTACTAGACAAGATCCGTACTTTAGATAATAACGGAAACTGGGTAGTAAGTGGACGTCTTTCAATGGACGATCTACCTACAAAGGCAGAAGATATTCCTGCGGCTTTTGTAGGGCCTACTTTGGTTCCAGCAGTACCACTAGATCAAGTTACTTCATCTGTTATGACTCAAGGCTGGACATTCCTTGGTTTGGCTAACGCCCGTATGTCTCGCCAGCCAATAGTCCTTCAGGAAATGCTACAAGTACGCAAACAAATGCGTAAGTCCGGCTTTGAAGATAAGTGGATTGAGTCTTATGTAAAGGGTATTGATCCAGAGAACACTACAGGTATTGCTATCGCTACAGAACGTGCTAAAAAGGCGCTTGCAAATGTAGTAGAAGAGCGAGCTATGAACCAAGTTCTACAGTATGTAGATAACCCTTTGGTTCGTACTCAACTTGCTTTTTCATCACGTAACTTTGCACGTTTCTATCGTGCTACTGAAGACTTCTATCGCCGTATGTATCGCACAATCCGATACAACCCAGAGGCTATCCAAAAGGCAGCCTTAACATACGAAGGCTTTACTCACTCTGGTTGGATTCAACAGGATGACCAAGGCGAATCATACTTCGTTTATCCAGGTATTGGCCCAGTCTATAACGCGGTGCAAGACGCACTCAGCCTAGTAGGTATCGAAAGAGAATTTAAGATTCCATTCCCTGTGGAATTTGGTGCAAAGGTTAAGATGCTCACACCATCTCTGAACCCAGACTCTTTAGTACCAACCTTCTCAGGTCCAATAGCAGGTGCTTCAGTTGTTACTGTATCAAGCCTTGTTAACATCTTTAGCCCCGGAGCCGCAGACACAATCAAGGGTTATGCTCTTGGAAAGTATTCTGTAGATCAACCTATTCTTTCAGCGCTATTGCCAGCTCACATCAACCGTCTATACGCTGCTATGAACCAAGATGATCGCAACTCCCAGTACGCAAGTGCTTGGCGTAAAGCAGTAACATATCTTGAGGCATCAGGTCACGGACTTCCAAAGAAGTACGATGAGGATAATAATTTAATTCCTCCTACACCGGGGGAACGTGAGGCGTATCGTTTAGCGGTTAAGAACACTACGCTTACCATTTTAGGTATGCGCTTTGTTACTGGTTTCTTTGCTCCGGCATCTCCATCAGTTAGCCTCAAATCAGATATGGCTCAGTGGATATCAGATAATGGTCGAGCAAACTTCAAGCAGACTTGGAACAAGTTACTAGAACAATATCCAGGTGACTATGAAGGTGCAATGGCTAAATGGGTTGAACTGTATCCAAATCAGATCCCATTTACCATTACTGAATCCGAGAAGAAGACTATTGCTCCAGTTCGTTACGCTGAGGAATCAGGTAACTTTGTAGACCAAAACGGAGAGTTGTTCAAGAAGTATCCATCTGCGGCAGGATTCCTTATTCCTCACAAAACAGGCTTCTCTTGGGATGCTTACAAGTCTATGAAGGATATGGGTGTTCTGTACAATAAGCGAGTTGATGACTATCTGCTTGAAGTACAGACTGCAGCAGATCTACAGGAATACTATAACCGTAGAAACGAATATGAGGCCGCACTAAAGACCGCAGTGGTTGACTTTGAGCGTACCAATATCCGTCAAGAGTTTGATAAGTGGAAAGAAGTCTTTTTCGCTGGTCGTCCTATGGTTCAAGAAGAACTATCACAAGGTAGCGAAAAGGCTATTAAGCGCTTACAGACCCTTGATGAACTCAATGCAATGTTAGATGCAAATGTTGGAGTTCGCCAAAAGACTGAAAACGGATTGCGTGCATTACGTGATGCGTACGTTAACTATCAAAATGAACGTGCAAATCTAGAGGCTATGAACGCAAGCAGTGTTCTAATCCAGAACCTTAAAGACACAACTCTTATTCGTATGAGAGAACTATCCCAGTACAACGAGAACACCAAGGCAGCATACGATGTTCTCTTTAGTAGATTACCAGGTATCGGAGACTAAATGGCTAAAACATTAGAACAGATCCAGCAGGAGTTTAATGCCATAACTTTGACGACCAAAGAAGCATACGACAAACTGCAAAACCTTAAAAGTAGTAAAGATTTTATTAAGAAAAACAAAGCCGCTTACGATGCGGCTGAACTTGCATACAAAAATGCACAGGAAAAAAAGAACGCTCTTCGTAAAGAATTAGAAGCAGCCAAAGGTGCTGAAGTAAGCAAGACCAAACAAAAGTCAATTAATGATGTTTATCAGAAAACCCTTAGAGAACTCAGAGATGCAGAACTTGGCATTGAAGGGTACAAGGGTGCAGAAAAGTACCAAGACGCTTACCGCAAGGCTCAGCAGGCATATAATAATGCAATCAAAGAAGGCGTTAATCTATTACCACTTGGTTCACCAAGAATAGACGTACCACCTCTACCCGTCGCAGGAGCTGCTGATGGCAAAGGTGGAGAAGAACAAGTAGCGGATAACCTAAGCGCCTTTATTGGAACTCTTGCAAATCCAGCAAACTCTGCAATACTAAAGCAGGTTCAACAGGATTTAGCCAATAATTTTGGATATAAGGGTCCAGTAGATGGTAAGTATTCTTTACCTTTACAAAATGCAATTAACTCTCTCGCAACAAGTCGTTCATCCTTACCAGTAAATTTACAAGGTAAAGACTTTAGAAGTTTCCTTGCTGATAAGGCATCTAGTTCACTTCTTGGTATGTCTGCTACCGGTGCTGCTGGCGGTTCAGGTGGTACTTCGATTGCTAACTATATTGCAGATCCTACACAGGCAGCTGCTCTTGTATCTGCTGTAATTAAGAATGAACTTAATCGAGAAGCAACTCCTAAAGAGATAAAAGATTTATCTGCAATTTTAATTGATGCCCAAAAGAAGAATCCATTTAAGACTACAAATGGTATTCGCACTGGTGGTATCAACGAAGAACAACTTCTTAAAGATGTTATTAGAACCGGAACTTACGCTGCCGATAAGAAGTTAGGAAAACTTGCCACTCTTGGTAAGTTGTCATCTGAACTATCTACTCGCAAAGCAGAGGGTCAGGATCTAGATGCTCAGAAGATTAAAGACTACGCAAGATCCAATCTATTAAGCCTTAGCGATGTTCAAGTAAACAACTTCCTTGCTGATCTTAAAGCCGGTCAAAGCCTAGAAACAATCAATAAGCGCATCCGTTCGATTGCTTCTATGGGTATGCCTGACAGCATCAAGGAAATGGTTGCCTCTGGAGTAGATCTAGAAACAATTTATCAGCCATATAAAAACCGTATGGCTGCAATCCTTGAGGTTAATCCAGAAACTATTAACATTAACGATTCAACATTAAGATCGGCTATTGGACCTGATAAAGAAATGCCACTATACGAATTTGAAAAAGCGCTTCGCAAGGATTCTCGTTGGCAATATACCAATAACGCTAAAAATGAAGTTTCAAACATTGCACTTCGCGTACTTAAAGACTTTGGATTACAGGGGTAATAATGGCTAGAGTAGATGTTTCACGTCTTGAAGAAGGCTACAAAGCTGCACCAAAACCTACAACTGTATTTTTGCCAATAGCAACAATCATTACCCAAAGCGGTGAAGAAATTGATGTAGATGCAACCGGTCGTGCTGCAGATGGTTCGGTTCCTGTTGGATCAACCAAGCCTGTAGATGACGGTCAGGGCGGTGGTGGCGGCGGCGGAAACGGCACTGGAGGCAACAATGTTAGCGGTGGAGTAAATCAAGACAACTCCAAGCGTCAGTCTGCATACGACTTATTATTTGAACAGTTTTCTAAGTATGGTCTAGGTTCTTTAGTAGAACCACTTAAAAGTTTAATTACCGACCCAGGTGTCAATGATGCTGAATTTACAATTCGTTTACGCGAAACACCTGCATACCAAAAGCGCTTTGCTGCTAATGCAGAAAGAGTTAAAAAGGGTTTAACAGCACTTGATGAAGGTGACTATCTTGCCCTAGAAGACCAGTATCAAGAGGTTATGCGTAACTATGGATTGCCTGCATCTTATTACACTAAGGGTGATTTAGGTCGCCAAGAAGGTTTTGAAAAGTTAATTGCTAACGATGTTAGTAACGTAGAACTTGAAAAGCGTATTATGACAGCACAAGATCGAGTGCTAAAGTCTAATCCACAAGTACTTAATACTCTTAAAGCCTTTTATCCAGACATTACAAATGGCGATATTTTGGCTTATACACTTGATCCTACTAACGCACTCAAGGATATTCAACGTAAAGTAACTGCTGCTGAAATTGGCGGTGCTGCAAGCGCTGCGGGTCTAAGCCTTGGCAAGACACCAGCAGAGATTGCTGCATCTGAAGCAAGAGCACAGATGCTTGCAGGTTACGGAGTAACTAAGGAAGCGGCTATGTCTGGATTCCAAACAGTAGCTGAAACAGCACCTCGTGGTGGTCAACTTGCTGAGTTCTACAACCGTCCTACATATGGACAGATGGAAGCAGAGCAAGAAGTATTTAATCTAGAAGGTGCAGTTGCTGCTCGCAAAAAGCGCAAGGAACTTGTTGGACTAGAGCAAGCAGCCTTTGGCGCCAAGAGCGGCGTAGCACAAGGCGCACTAGAACGTAATCGCGCCGGAACCCAATAACAAACCTGCCACTAGAACGACTGGCCTAGTGGAGCGACACCAATACCAGTAGTCGGAGCCATACCAAACCCCCATTTGGATATGAGGCTGACGCAATCAACTAACGATAGGGAGATGGACTATGTCCAATTACGAGTACGAGGATGAAGATGATGACTTCACACAGGAATCATCGAATGACCTTGTAAAACAACTACGCAAAGCAGCCAAGCAAAAGGATAAAGAACTACAAGAGCTACGTGCTCAGTTCGATGGACTAAGCAAGGCGCAACGCGAGCGAACAATCAAGGATGCCCTCGCAGCTCGCGGGGTAAATCAGAAGATCGCTTCATTTATCCCACAGGACATTGAACCAACAGAGGAATCAGTGTCTAAATGGCTTGAGGCCAATGCCGATGTATTCGGTATTGAACTTGAGTCGAACCAGAGTCAACCTAATGTAGATCCAGCCGATATTGCTGCGTACAAGAAGATGACCGGAGCCGCAGATGCAGGTATGTCACCTGAACGCGGAGCCGATGTTATGTCTCGCTTGATGAACGCAAATAGCAAAGAAGAGCTAGACGACATTATTAGACAATCTGGACTCTAACTTCCAACCCAACAACGAAAGGTAGCGCCTAATGGCAATTCCAGCAGGTTCCCTAACCGGAACATCGGACATTAGCAACCTCGTCAAAACCGCATACGACCAATATGTTCGTATGGCTCTCCGTAGCATCCCGGTAATGCGTGCGATTGCAGATGTCAAGCCAGTACAACAGGCAATGCCAGGTTCATCAGTTGTTTTCTCTATCTACTCAGATCTTGCACAAGCAACATCTACATTGACAGAAACTTCAGATGTATCAAGCATTGCACTAGGTAACCCAAATCAGGTTACAGTAACTCTGAACGAATACGGTTC
>JACCDW011206586.1_pt1 | contig 19481 bp, 21 predicted proteins | sample 7449781 | NCBI WGS metagenome assembly JACCDW01 (sample SAMN15323449, study PRJNA562643) | freshwater metagenome | isolation source: river surface water | place: USA:Blue River Watershed | collected 2017-08-18
AGCCACTTCACCAAGAGTGGGTTCGATTCGATTGACCTCACGCACGACGAGCTGGCCAAAGAACACATCCGCCACATGGTGGGCGGGCATTCGTCTTTGGCGCACGAAGAACGCATCTTGCGCTTCGAATTTCCAGAACGCCCCGGTGCACTGATGAAGTTCTTGCTGGCCATGCGCCCTGGCTGGAACATCAGCCTCTTCCACTACCGAAACCAAGGCGCGGACTACGGCCGCATCTTGATGGGCTTGCAAGTGCCTAAGGCTGATAACAAAGCGTTTACTGCTTTCTTAGAAGGCTTGGGTTACCCGTATGTGGAAGAAACGCTGAACCCTGCTTATCGTTTGTTCTTGCAGCGCTAATTACTTCTTAGCGGGCAGTTCCAGCACCAAAGCTTGCGGCCCGTCCATCGACGCGCCCAAGCTGATGCGTCGCCCTTCGGCTGACTGCAACACCAAACCATCAGCCACCACAGCGCCCACACGGAAGGGCTTGGCCGGTTTGCCATCCACCGCAATCAACGCAGCGCCAGCATCGGGCCCACCCGCCATCACACCTTGCAGCTGAAAACGGCTGGCCAATGTTGGCGCAGCAGCGGCCTGCACGGGTGCAGCGCCTAGGCTGCGAGCTGCGGCAGACACATCTACTTCGGGCAACGCCTGCGCCGCAGCGGTGGCATTGCTCGAGTTCGTGCCCGTGGCCGACCAACGCAAGCCCCATGTGACCGCACTAAACGCCACAGCACCCCACACCAGCAACGAGGCAACGGGCAGCACCACGCGCGACGACGCGCTAAAGACGGTGGCAAATGAAGGGCGGTGGCTGAGCATCAGCGGATTATGATTCATCCTTGAACTGAGAACCTTTGAAATGCCTCCTATGCAAGCCCAACAAACCACCCAAAAAACCAAACGCCAACGTGGCTTCACGTTGATTGAATTGATGGTGGTGCTCGCCATCATCGGCGTGCTCGCCGCACTCGTAGTGCCCAACGTGCTCAACCGTGCCGATGACGCACGCGTGACCGCCGCCAAAACCGATGTGGGCAACCTCATGCAAGCCCTCAAGCTCTACCGTTTGGACAACCAAAACTACCCCACTGCCGAGCAAGGCCTGAACGCCTTGGTGGTCAAACCCACCGTTGGCCCAGCCTCACTGAACTGGAAGCCCTACATCGACAAATTGCCCAACGACCCATGGGGCCGTCCTTACCAATACATGAACCCCGGCGTGAAGGGCGAAGTGGATGTGTTGTCACTAGGCGCTGACGGTCAGCCCGGCGGCGAAGGTAAGAACGCCGACCTCGGCAGCTGGCAATAAAACGACCAGCCAAGCCCATCATGCAACGCCAGCAAGGCCTCACCCTGTTGGAGCTGTTGGTGGTGCTGGCCATCATCGGCTTCAGCGTAGCGGGTGTGAGCTTGTCGCTGCGCGACAGCAATCAAACCCAACTTGAGCGCGAAGCGCAGCGCTTAGTGGCCGTCTTAGAAGCTGCCCGTGCGCAATCGCGTACCAGTGGTGTGGCTTTGATTTGGCAGCCCACAGCAGAGGGCTTTGTCATCCGACCCGCAATTGCACCAAACCAAGCACTGAGTAACTCCGCTAGTCCCATTGCGACACGGACAGAAACATGGCTGACCACTGGCACACAAGCGGCGATCAACACTGCCACGCGAACCAACTTGGTGCTGCTCGGCCCTGAGCCCATCCTCGCGCCTGCTCGCATCACGCTGAGCGTGGCAACAAGCAACAGTGCCAAGCCCGCCCCCACGCTGATCATTGGTACAGACGGGTTGCGACCCTTTCAAGTCGTGCCATGAGCTTGCAAAACACACCACGCACACCCGCTGTCACGCCCCGCCAAAGCTCACGCGGTTTCACCTTGATTGAGGTGTTGGTGGCACTCGCCATCGTCGCCATCGCGCTGATGAGTGGGCTCAAAGTCAGCGGTGCCCTCACGCGCAACGCACAGCGCCAAGCCGATGTGTTGCTGGCACAAATTTGCGCTGACAACGCACTCAACCAACTGCGCCTCTCGCAGCAACTGCCAGGCGTGGGTGACTCGCGTGTGCCCTGCCCGCAAGCCGAGCGTAACTTTGAAGTGGCGCTGACCGTGCGCACCACGCCCAACCCCGCGTTTCGCCGTGTCGATGCGCAAGTGTTTGACGCAGCCACGCCCGTGCTCAACATCACCACCGTGCTGGGGCGTTACTGATGCAAAAGCAGCGCGGCTTCACACTCATTGAGTTGCTCATCGCCATCGCCCTCATGGCGGTGCTGGCGGGCTTGAGTTGGCGCGGGCTTGACAGCCTCATGCGCAGCCGTGACATCACACAAGTGCAGGTCGACAAAACCGCCGTGTTGCAAACCGTGCTCGCGCAATGGCAGACCGACCTCAACGCCGTGCAACCCGTGCCCAGCATCACAGATGCAGGTGTGCTGTGGGACGGTCGCACGCTGCGCCTCACCCGACGCGCCACGACTTGGCGCGTTGACGGCGCAGACGCGGGTCTGTGGGTGGTCGCATGGACACTGCGCGGCAACCAATGGCAACGCTGGCAATCAACCCCTGTGCAAACACGCGCGGCCTTGCAGCAAGTGTGGGCCAACGCCGAGCGCTGGGGACAAAACCCCAGCGCCGATGACGCAGCTTTTGAAACCACGTTGATACCGCTCGACGCGTGGCAGCTCACCTACTTCCGCGGTAACGCTTGGACCAATCCACTCTCCAGCGCTGGCAACACCACAAGCCAAGGCGCACTGCCCGAAGCCATCCGCCTGCAAATCGACCTCCCCACCAGCACAGGCGTGCGTGGCCGCATCACCCTCGACTGGGTGCGCCCTAACTTCAGCAACACCAAGACATGAAGCACAGCGCACCACTTCCCGGCACAGGCAAAAGCCAGCGCATGCACAGCACCTTGCGATGCGACAACACAAAGCAGCGCGGTGCAGCCCTGCTGGCCGCCATGCTCACCGTGGCCTTGGTCGCCACGTTTGCCGCAGGCGCGCTGTGGCAGCAATGGAAATCCATCGAAGTCGAAAGCGCAGAACGCCAACGCACGCAAGCACGCTGGCTACTCACAGGTGCGCTGGATTGGGCGCGCGTCATCCTGCGCGAAGACGCGCGTTCGGGCGATGCCAATTCACCCACCGACCACTTGGCCGAGCCTTGGGCTGTGCCGCTGCAAGAAGCTCGCTTGTCTAGCTTCTTGGCCGCTTTGCCAGACGGCACAGGCAGCACCATCGAAGAAGCAAAACTGGCGCAACAGGTTTTGCTCTCAGGCCAAATCAACGACCTGCAAGGCCGCCTCAATATGACCAATCTGATGCAAGGCGAACAGCTCGATGGAAAAACCGTGCTCGCGTTTGAGCGTTTGTTTGACGCATTAGGCGTCCCGCCCGCGCAGCTCAGCTTACTCACCCAAGGTCTGCTGGCGGCACAAAAGCAAAACAGCAATTCACCTTTGATGCCCCAACGCGTGGGCCAACTCAGCTGGTTCGGATTGACACCTCAAGCCTTGCAAACCCTAAGGCCCCACATCACCGTGCTGCCCAATCGCACGACCGTCAACATCAACACCGCCAGTATGCAAGTGCTGTACGCCAGCGTGCCAGGCCTGAGCCTGTCTGACGCACAACGCTTGGTACAACAGCGCGAGCGGCAACACTGGGTCAGCATCGACGCGTTTCAAAAAGCACTGGGCCGCACCGTCAGCTTGAGCGACACACACAGCGTCAACACCCGTTACTTTGAAGTGCTGGGCCGCCTTCGGATGCCGCAAACCATGCTGCAAGAGCGCTCTTTGGTGCAGCGCGAAGGCCAAGATTTGAAGGTGCTTTGGCGCGAGTCTGGCTCTCTACAATGACAAATCCATGCTGATCATCGCGCTCCCCCACTCTGCACACGCCACCACTGGCTATGCCCACGTTCACTCAGACGGACATACAGTGTTGCGCAGCGCCACGGGGGCCGCGGCCACGTTGTCTGCGCACGCGGGCGAAGTGGTGGCCGTGGTGCCACACAGCCGCTTGGCCTGGCTCCGCGTGCAACTGCCACCTGCCAGCCACGGCCCGCGTTTGCAAAGCGTGTTGCATGGCTTGTTGGAAGACCGCTTGCTCGACGAGCCGCAACAACTGCACCTCGTGCTTGCCCCAGACACTGAACAGATCGCACGCAGCGGTGGTGAAACCTTGGTGGCCGTGTGCGACAAGCAATGGCTGCGCGATGCCCTCGCCCCCTTGCAAGCCGCGGGCTTGAGGGTGCAACGCATCGCCCCCGAGCTGTCACCCAGCGAAACACCTGTGTTGCAGGTCATGGGCGACCCCGACCATTCACAAAGCCTGCTGTGCCACGCACACGGCGTGACCCTGCTGCCTCCCAACACTGCCCAGTGGCGCGCGTTTACCGAGCTGAGCCAAGACAATTTACAAGTTCAAGCCGAGCCCGCCATGGTGGCGCGCGTGCAAAGCACCTTGCAACGCCAACCCATGCTGCAAAGCGCGGCGCAGCGCTGGGTCAAGTCCAGCCAGTCGGATTGGGATTTGGCACAAGGTGAATGGGCACAAGGCCGCACACAACGCTTGCAGCGCCAAGCGCTGGCCGCATTGCAAACCGTGCTGCATGCCCCTGCATGGCAACCTGTGCGCTGGGGCCTGGTGGCGCTGATCGCGTTGCAAGTGCTGGGGCTCAATGCACTGGCTTGGCGCGAACGCAGCGCTTTGAACGCGCAACAAGCCTCGCTGCAAAACATCTTGAAAACCACATTCCCATCTGTGACCTTGGTCATCGACGCGCCGCTGCAAATGCAACGCGAGGTGGATGTGTTGCAACAAAAATCAGGCGCGGCTTCTAGCACTGACCTAGAACCTTTGCTCGCTGCATTTGCAGGTGTGCTGCCCGCAGGACAAACACCACAGCAAATTCACTTTGCCAACCATGCGCTGCGCGTACAAGGCGTGGCGCTCGACAGCAACGCGGCGGGCATGGCGCGCCTCAAAGCTCAAGGCTTGAGCCTGCGCCAAGACGGCAACGACACCTGGGTGTTGCAAGCGGAGGGCGTGAAATGAAAGAACTTCGCGCACAAGCACAAGCCCGCTGGCAAGCTTTGAGCCCGCGTGAACAACGTAGCGTCTCTGTGTTGGGTGCCTTACTAGGTGTGCTGTTGTTCTGGTCCATCGCCATTGCCCCCGCACTCAACACCTTGCGCGACAGCGATAACCGTCGCACGCAAATCGGCCAACAACAAGCACACATGCTGGCCTTGCAAGCGCAGTCACAAGCGATCAAAGCACGCCCCCCCCTCTCGCGCGACGAAGCTCTGCGTAATTTGCAAAACCTCACCTCTGGCACGCAAATACAACTCAACGTGCAAGGTGACCGCGTGACCGTGCAACTCAAAGCAGTGCCGGCCCCCGCCTTGGCGAACTGGTTGGCACAAGCACGCAGCCAAGCACAGACCTTGCCCTTGGAAGCGCACCTGGCACGCAACACCAACGGCACAGCAAGCACAACGCCCCCTGCAACGCCCGTTAGCAACGCGAATGGCGTGGTGTGGGACGGCAATCTCGTGTTGAGCCTACCCAATCGTGGCGCAACGACCAACTAAGACCGCAAACAAACCAACGCAAGCTATGCAACGTCACCCAGCCCTCGCACCCAACACCAGCCGACGCTGGGCTTGGACAGGTGCGGGTTTGGGCTTGGCGCTGGCTTTTATCACCCAAGCACCTGCGCATTGGCTGACGCACGCCATTGAGCAAGCCAGCGGTGAGCGCGTGTTGTTACCCGACGCACAAGGCACCGTGTGGAATGGTTCGGCGCAATGGGTGCTCAACGAAGGCCCGCTCAACATCGTGACCACTGCCAACATGGCGCGCCCCGCCAGCACCACCTCATTGCCCACGCGCGTGACGTGGCAACTTGGCCCTCGCCTCGATTGGGCCAACTTGCGCCCCACCCTCAGCGCCACCGTGGCCTCTGCGTGTTGCACACCACAACCCGTGCGTATGGATGTCTCACCAATGTGGCGCGGCGTGCGCGTGCAGGTCAGCGACCACACGTCCAACTGGCCCGCCAGCTGGCTGGTAGGTTTGGGTGCGCCGTGGAACACCATTCAGCCCGAAGGCCAAATGCAACTGCACACCACGCAGCTGCAATGGTCACAACAAGCGGGCTTGGAACAATTACAAGGTCAAGCTGAGCTGCAACTGCAACAGCTGTCGACGCGCTTGTCCACGCTGCGCCCCTTGGGCACTTACCGCGTGCGCATCCAAGGCGGTGACCCTGTGGCGCTGACGCTGGACACACTGGAAGGCAGCTTGCTCTTGCAAGGCACAGGCCAACTACACAATGGGCGCATGCGCTTCAATGGCGAGGCAAGCGCCGCGCCTGATGCAGAAGCAGCGCTCTCTAATTTATTGAACATCCTTGGCCAACGCCAAGGTGCCAAGTCGATTTTGAAAATGGGTTAACGCGTATGGCTAAGCAACACACTTATCTCCAACCCTCTGCTTTGGCGCTTGCCATTCATCTGAGTTTAGGTTTGAGCCTCGCACCTGCGTTACTCGGCGTGTCACCCGCAAACGCCGCGCCGCCTGCCAAAAAAGCCACCGCACAACAGCAGCCCATCACACTCAACTTTGTAAATGCTGAGATTGAGTCTGTGGCGCGTACCTTGGCCACGCTCTCCAACCGCAACTTGGTGGTGGACCCGCGCGTCAAAGGCACCATCAACCTCAACACCGAACTGCCTGTGTCGTCCAACGAAGCATGGAGCCAGTTCTTGTCAGCCTTGCGCTTGCAAGGCTTTGCCATGGTCGAGACCAAGGGCCTCTACAAAATTGTGCCCGAGGCCGACGCCAAGCTGCAAGGCGGCAATGTGCAAGAAATTCAAAATGGCATCGGCGGCTCAGGCAGCGGCCAAATCGTCACGCACATCTTCAAGCTCAACTTTGAGCAAGCCAATAACTTGGTGCCCGTGTTGCGCCCGCTCATCAGCCCCAACAACACCATCAACGTCAACCCCGGCAACAACTCCATCATCATCACTGACTACGCCGACAACTTGCAGCGCATGGCCCGCATCATCGCCACGCTGGATGTGTCCAACGCCAGCGATGTGGAAGTGATCCAACTCAAGCACGCCATCGCGGTGGACTTAGCACCCTTGGTGTTGCGTTTGGTCGAGTCGGGTAGCAGCATGCCCCAAGCTGCAGCGACACCTGGTCAAACAGGCACAGAGTACAAAACTACGCTGCTGGCCGAGCCGCGCAGCAACGCCCTCATCTTGCGGGCTGCCAACCCAGCACGCGTGGCTTTGGTCAAGTCCTTGGTCGCCAAGCTAGACCAACCCAATGGCACGAGCGCTAGCGGCAACATCCATGTGGTGTATTTGAAAAATGCCGACGCCACCAAACTAGCTACGACTTTGCGCGCGGCAGTGAGTGGCCAAGCCACAAGCGGCGCAGGTAGTTCATCACCGATGGGCACTGCCGCAGCTAACCCCACAGCAGCAACGCCTGCATCTGCAACAGCCGGTAGCACCTTGGGCAGCACAGCTACTTCCAGTGGTTCTGCAACGGGCGGGCAAATTCAAGCCGACACGGCCACCAACTCACTCATCATCACCGCGCCCGAGCCGCAATACCGCCAACTGCGTGCCGTGATTGACATGCTCGACCAACGCCGCGCGCAAGTGATGGTGGAGAGTTTGATTGCCGAAGTGAATGCCGACAAAGCAGCGCAAATGGGTATTCAGTGGCAAACCGCCACAGGCCAATCGGGCGGCAACATTGGCATCATTGGCACCAATTTCAACAACCCAATCAGCACGACGATTGGGCAAGGCAACATCATCGGTGCATCAGGCGGTACAGCGGCACTTAGCACATTGGGTGGTGGACTGAACATTGGAAACGCGAGACAAATCAATGGCACTTATGTGCTGGGAAGCTTAGCCACGTTCTTGCAACAAAACGGTGACGGCAATGTGCTGTCCACACCAACCTTGCTCACCATCGACAACGAAGAAGCAAAGATCGTGGTGGGTCAAAACGTGCCTTTCGTCACAGGCCAATACACCAACAACAACACGACCAACGGCTCGGTCAATCCGTTCCAAACCGTGGAACGCAAAGACGTGGGCTTAACCCTCAAGGTCAAACCACAAATCAGCGAGACCGGCACCGTCAAGCTCACCATCTTCCAAGAAGTGTCTAGCGTCGTACCTAACTCTGTGGGTTCATCTACTGGCTTGATCACCAACAAGCGCAGCATCGAATCGAATGTGCTGGTTGACGATGGCTCCATCATCGTGCTGGGCGGTTTGTTATCCGACGAGTATTCAGGCGGTGCGAGTCAAGTGCCGTTGTTTGGCGATATCCCTGTGATTGGCTGGCTGTTCAAGAGCGAAAGCCGCATGCGAACCAAGAAAAACTTGATGGTGTTCTTGCGCCCCGTCGTCATGCGCGACGCTGCGGCTTCTGATGCCCTCAGCAACAACCGCTACCAACAAATGATGGGCATGCAACAAAACGCGCAGCCTGGCTTCAACCCCATCCTGGGCTCTGGCAATGCGCCTGTCTTGCCCCCCGCGCCCGTGCCCAAGCCCAAGGAAGAACCCAAGGCCTCTGGCAACAGCCAAGCAGACGCTGCCCCTCAGTCTGCCGCGCCAACCGCCACACCCGCCCAATAAAGATGCGCCGCCCGCTGCCCTACGCCTTTGCCCGAACCCACCAGCTACTGCTGGAGGACGATGGCCACACGCTCACGCTGTGGCACAGCGATGCACCCGACCTGAGCGCGTGGAGCGAAGTCACACGTCGCCACTCGGTGCAGTCGTTTGAATACACCGACAAAGCCACGCTGGCCAAACGCATCAGCGAAGCCTATGCACAAGCCGACAGCAACGCCGCCGCCGTGGTGAGCGAAGTCGAAAGCGACGCCGACCTCACGCGCATGATGCAAGAGCTGCCCGCCGTGGAAGACTTGCTCGAAGCCGCAGACGACGCGCCCATCATCCGCATGCTCAACGCGCTACTGACGCAAGCTGCACGCGATGGTGCGAGCGACATTCACATCGAACCGTATGAGCGCCACAGCAGTGTGCGTTTCCGTGTGGACGGCACGTTACGTGAGGTGGTGCAGCCCAATCGGGCTTTGCATGCTGCATTGATTTCACGCTTGAAGATCATGGCCGAGCTAGACATTGCCGAAAAGCGCTTACCTCAAGACGGCCGCATTTCGCTGCGCCTCGGCCAGCGCGCGATTGACGTGCGCGTGTCCACCTTGCCCAGCGCACATGGCGAACGTGCCGTGCTGCGTTTGCTCGACAAAACTGAAAGCAAACTCACGCTGCAAGCCGTGGGTATGGAGGGTGACACGCTGCAACGCTTTGAGAACTTGGTCAAGCAACCTCACGGCATCATCTTGGTCACCGGTCCCACGGGCTCAGGCAAAACCACCACGCTGTATGCCGCTTTGCAGGGGCTAGACGCCACACGCAACAACATCATGACGGTGGAAGACCCGATTGAATACGAGTTGGCGGGCGTGGGCCAAACACAGGTGAACCCAAAGATTGATTTGGACTTTGCCAAAGCTCTGCGCGCCATCCTGCGCCAAGACCCAGACATCATCATGATTGGTGAGATTCGCGATTACGAAACTGCGCAAATCGCCATTCAAGCCTCGCTCACCGGCCACTTGGTGTTGGCCACGCTGCACACCAACGATGCGGCCAGCGCCATCACCCGTTTGACCGACATGGGCGTGGAGCCCTTTTTGCTCAGCTCGTCGCTCTTGGGTGTGTTGGCCCAACGCCTGCTGCGCAAAACCTGCACGCACTGCGCAGGCAAAGGTTGTGACGCCTGCGGCCAAAGCGGCTACCAAGGCCGCACCGGCATTTTTGAATTACTCACCACCAACGACGACATCCGCGCCCTCATACATAACCAAGCCAGCGAAGCGCAGCTGCGCGAGGCGGCGTTGCGCAACGGCATGACGTTGATGCGCGATGATGGTGAACGGTTGGTACGCCACGGTATTTCTACCCGTGAAGAACTGATTCGCGTGACGCGCGACTAAACACCCACCATGCCCGCCTACTCGTTTCAAGCCCTAGATGCCCAAGGCCAAACGCGCCGTGGCGTGCTCGAGGCCGATACCGCGCGCACAGCACGCAGCCAGTTGCGCGCGCAAGACTTGGTACCCCTCAAAGTAGAACCCGTGCAGCGCACCAGCAGCGGCTTGAATACCGTGATTTGGGAAAGCAAGGTTTTTGGCACCACAGCACTGGCTGTGTGGACTCGTCAACTTTCAGGCCTAGTCAGCGCTGGCTTGCCGCTGGAGCGTGCACTGTCCGCCCTAAGTGACGAAGCCGAAACACCCCGACAACGCGACTTGGTGTCTGCTTTGCGCACCGAGGTGAACGCAGGCGCGCCGTTTGCCAAAGCACTCAGCCAACATCCACGCGAGTTCAGCCCCATCTTCACCGCCGTAATTGGTGCAGGCGAGCAAAGCGGCCACTTAGGGCTGGTGCTCGAACGCTTGGCCGACGATTTGCAAGAGCAACAAAACTTGCGCGGCAAGTTGTTGGCCGCAGGTCTGTACCCAGCCATCGTGTGTGTGGTGGCCTTGGTCATCGTGTTGTTTTTGCTGGCCTATGTGGTGCCGCAAGTGGCGCAGGTGTTTGGCAGCAACCAGCAGCAACTTCCGGCGCTCACCAGCTTCATGCTGGCCCTGAGTAGCATTGTGCAAAACTTTTGGCTGTGGGGTTTGGTGCTGTTCGCCTTGTTATCCGCAGGTGGCCATGTGGCGTTGAAACAAGCCGATGTGCGCCTGCGATTTGATGCCATGTGGTTGCAGTTACCACTCATTGGTCGCTTGGCCCGTGGCTACAACGCCGCACGCTTTGCTAGCACCTTAGCCATGCTCGCCACCGCAGGCGTGCCGATTTTGAAAGCGCTGCAAGCGGCAGCCGACACACTCAGCAACACCGCGCTCAAGCGCGATGCGCAAGAAGCGCTGGTGCTGGTGCGCGAAGGCGCACCTCTGGCATCTGCACTTGCACAGCACAAACGCTTTCCGCGTTTGCTGGTCATGTTCTCGCGCTTGGGCGAACAAACCGGCACACTGCCCACCATGCTGCAACGCGCGGCCGCGCAGCTCAGCGAAGAAGTGCAACGCCGCGCTTTACAACTGGCGACTATCCTTGAGCCGCTGCTCATCGTGGCGATGGGCGCGATGGTCATGCTGATTGTTTTAGCTGTCATGCTGCCAATCATTCAACTCAATCAGTGGGTGAGGTAATTCATGGGTGTTTCTTTAGACGGTAAGTTGGTCGTCGCCATCTCTTCGCGAGCGCTGTTTGACTTTGAAGAGGAAAACCAAGTCTTCGAACAAGGCGATGACCGCGCCTACATGAACTTGCAGCTCGACCGTCTAGAAACCCCCGCCAAACCCGGTGTGGCGTTTTCATTGGTGCAAAAGCTCTTGGCGTTCAACACCTCTGAGGCGCAACGCGTGGAAGTGGTCATCCTCTCGCGCAACGACCCCGTCAGCGGCATGCGCGTATTCCGCTCAGCGCAGCACTACGGTCTGCCTATTCAGCGCGGCAGCTTCACGCGCGGGCAGTCACCTTGGCGCTATTTGCGCCCGCTCAACGCCAACTTGTTTTTGTCCACGCATTTGTCAGATGTGCGCTCGGCACTCGATGCCGGCGTGCCTGCCGCGCAGGTGTACCCACATTCGGCGCATGCGTCAGAAGCCAATCCGCACGAAGTGCGCATCGCGTTTGACGGTGATGCGGTGCTGTTCAGCGACGAAGCCGAGCGCGTATTCCAAGCCCAAGGCTTGGACGCGTTTCAACAACACGAAAAAACCAATGCGGCACAGCCCTTGCCCGCAGGCCCATTCAAACCATTGCTGTTAGCCCTCCAAGGCCTGCAACAAGCTGGAACACCGCACATGCGTATTCGCACCGCACTGGTCACCGCACGCAGCGCACCCGCGCACGAACGCGCCATTCGCACGCTGATGAACTGGAACATTGAAGTGGACGAAGCCATGTTCCTAGGTGGTCTTGAAAAAGGGGAGTTCTTGCGCGAATTTGAACCCGACTTTTTCTTTGATGACCAAACCGGTCACATCGAATCAGCCGCCCGTCACGTGCCCGCAGGCCATGTGGCCAGCGGCGTGCGCAACACCGAAGTTTGAAAACACATGAACGCTTTTAAAACCGTCGCCAACAACGTGGCGACGAATTGGCAAAAAAGCCGCTTGCAGCTCAGCCGCGTTTGGGCTTTGTCGCTGCCCTATTTCAAATCCGAAGAAAAATGGCGCGCCCGCTTGTTGCTGGCCGCTTGCGTGGGACTGAACCTTGGCATGGTTTACATGATGGTGCTGTTCAACGACTGGAACCGCGTGTTTTACGACGCACTGCAAAACCGCGATGCAACCGTGTTTTGGCATCAGCTCGGTGTATTCGCCATGCTGGCCACGTGCTTCATCATCGTGGCGGTGTATCGCTTCTACCTCACGCAACTGCTGCAAGTGCGTTGGCGCGCATGGATGACGCGCGACTACTTGCAACGCTGGCTCAAAGGCCATGTGTTCTACCAGCTGGAGTTGCAAAGCAAGAACGGCACTGACAACCCCGACCAACGGATTCAAGAAGACGTGCAGCAGTTCACGGCTGACACCGTGAGCTTGTCGCTGGGCTTGCTCGACGCATCGGTCACGCTGCTGAGCTTTGTGGGCATCTTGTGGGGCCTGTCTGGCGGCTTTAGTTTTGATGTGCTGGGCGAGACCTACAACCTCCCCGGCTTCATGGTTTGGATGGCGTTGGCCTACGCGTTAGCAGGCAGCTTGATCGGTCACTTCATTGGCCGCTCGATGGCGTCGCTTAACTTCACGCAGCAGCGGCTTGAAGCCGATTTCCGTCACCACCTGATGCGCGTGCGCGAGTACAGCGAAGCCATTGCACTTGACCGTGGAGGCCGCGTGGAACGCTTGTCGCTGCAAGAACGCTTTGCACTGGTGCTGGATAACTTCATGCGCTTGCTGCGCGTGCAAAAGCGCTACACCTGGTTCAACTCGGGCTATGGCCAAGCGGCGGTGGTGTTCCCCATGTTGGTGGCCTCACCGCGCTATTTCAGCGGCGCGATTCAGCTGGGTGAGTTGATGCAAATTTCATCGGCGTTTGGGCAAGTGCAAGAGTCGCTCAGCTGGTTCATCAGCAACTACAGCCGCTTGGCGTCGTGGCAAGCCACCACGCTGCGTTTGACGAGTTTTCAAGACCAGATGTTAGCCATCAAGGTGATGGATGCAGCAGAGCCCGAAGCTGGGCCCCTGTCGTTCACAGGTGCTACATCCGTGACGCACAGAGGTATCAACGCCTTGCACACCACACCCCTCACCATCTCGCTGCCCAACGGCGATGTGTTGTTGGCCGATACCTCGCTCAACGCCACTGCTGGCGAGACCGTATTGATTCGCGGCCCATCGGGTTGTGGCAAATCCACCTTGCTGCGCGTGTTGGCCGGCATTTGGCCGCACGTCACCTCACCCACACATGACCGCCGTGGCGAGCCCATCACCTACGGCCCCGTGGTGCTGCCCGAAGGCAGCGTGTTCATGCCGCAGCGCCCGTACTTCCCCGAAGGCACCTTGCGTCAAGCGCTGGCTTATCCGGACAGTGCCGAGCACTACACAGACGAAGCCTTGAAGAACGCCTTGTACGACGCACTGCTGCCTCACCTGGTAAACGAGCTAGACGTGGCAGGCCACTGGACACAACAGCTCTCAGGCGGCGAGCAACAACGCTTGGCTTTGGCGCGTGTGTTACTGAAGCGCCCACGTTGGGTGTTTGCTGACGAAGCCACCAGCGCACTCGACGAAGCAGCCGAGAAAACGCTGTACGAAAAGCTGTTGACGATGGTGCGCGAAGAAGGCGGTGGCTTGGTCTCTATCGCTCACCGCGCCAGCGTGGCCAGTTACCACGACACGGTATGGAAGTTTGTGCCTACGCCAGAAGGCAGCGCGGCCAAATTCATTCTTGTTGCAGAATGAAAAAAGCGTGTGCTGCTGAGCACACGCTTTTTGTGAAGCGCCTAAGCCACCTAAACGGTTAGGACTTCCAGCGCTCCCATCCCTTGGCACGCAAATCACACGCAGGGCAGGTGCCACAGCCGTAGCCCCACGCATGGCGGTGCGTGCGGTCACCCATGTAGCAGGTGTGGGTGTGCTCCACGATGAGGTCCACTAACTGGTGGCCGCCATCGGCATGGGCTTTTTGACCGAGGTCATAGGCCAGTTGCCACGTTTGCGCTTTGTCAATCCACATCAAAGGCGTCTCGATCAACAAGCGGCGGTCCATGCCCAACGACAGGGCAATTTGCATGGCCTTCATGGTGTCATCGCGGCAATCGGGGTAGCCCGAAAAATCGGTTTCGCACACACCGGTGACGATGACATCCAAATCCCGGCGATAGGCCAATGCCGCAGCGAGCGTGAGGAACAACAAGTTGCGCCCCGGCACAAAGGTGTTGGGCAAACCAGACGCTTCCATCTTGAACGCCATGTCGCGCGTGAGCGATGTTTCGCTCACTTGGCCCAACACACCAAGGTCGAGCAAATGGTCTTCGCCCAACTTGTGTGCCCATTGTGGGAACTGCTCGCGCATTTGCGCCAGCACTTGAATGCGGGCTTCTAGCTCCACCAAGTGGCGCTGGCGGTAGTCAAACGCCAAGGTCTCTACACGCTCGTATTGCGCCAGCGCATGCGCCAAACAGGTGGTGGAGTCTTGCCCGCCCGAGAACAAAACCAGGGCGTTGCGGTGGATGGGGTGACGTGGTTGCATAAACAATGAAGCGCAATCAATGCGCCGAAGAAGATGTAGATGGGGTTGCGTGCGACAGCTTGTCGGTCAGCGCAATGGCCAAGGCGCTGAGCAAGAAGGTGATGTGGATGATGGTTTGCCACATCAACACCTTCTCGTCGTAGTTGGCCGCATTGATGAAGGTCTTGAGCAAATGGATGGATGAAATGCCAATGATGGCCATGCCCAGCTTGACCTTCAACACTGAGGCGTTCACATGGCTCAACCATTCAGGCTGATCCGGATGGTTTTCGAGGTACATGCGTGACACAAAAGTCTCGTAGCCGCCCACGATGACCATGATCAACAAGTTAGAAATCATCACCACGTCAATCAGACCCAACACCACCAGCATGGTGATGGACTCGCTCAGGTGGGTGACGGTCATGCCGTTTTTGTAGCCAATGCTGGTGACCAAGGCATCCAGCGCCGCTTGGCTGCCAAACGCAGCTTCAATCAAATGCACCAACTCGACCCAAAAGTGGAACACATACACGCCTTGCGCAGCAATGAGGCCCAAATACAAAGGCAGCTGCAACCAGCGGCTGGCAAAAATAAAACGGGGCAATGCAGGGGTTTGTTTCATACAGAACAATCTGGAGTGGAAGCACAAATTTTGCCTGAGCCCGCCTAAACTCTGACCATGCTTATACAAATTTTCTCCTTAGTTCTGCACTTCGCCGTTGGCCTGGTGGCTGGCACCTGTTTGCTACGCATGTACATGCACTTGATGGGCATCAGCTTGTCGCGCAGCGGCGGTAGCCCACTGGCACCCTTTGTGTTCGCCATCTCCAATTGGATCGTGTTGCCTGTACGTCGTTACGTGCCAGCACTGGGTCGCCTAGACACGGCGAGTTTGGTGGCTGCTTATGCGGTGCTGTTGGCCAAACACTCGCTGCTGTGGATCGTGGCGGGCGCCACGTCTGACTGGCTGGGTTTGTTTGTGAACGCGGGTTTTGAGTTGCTGAACGTGATGTTGTCGAGCCTGATGTGGATGGTGATTGGCTACGCGCTCATGTCATGGTTCAGCGCGGCCGCTGAAATTCGCTACCTGTTGGCGCAATTGATCGAGCCACTGCTCATCCCGATTCGCCGTGTGTTGCCACAGATGGGCGGGGTGGACTTGTCACCCATCGCGCTGTTGCTGTTGATTCAAATTGCTGAAATCGTGCTGCACGGCTTGCGTGCACACGTGGCTTTTTAAACGCATCCGAAAGAGGCTTTCATGTCACTCAAACGTCCATGGCTGATGATTGGCCTAGCCGCCGCCACCTTGCAACTGGCCTCTTTCAAAGTGGCCGCACAAAGCGCCGCTACGCCAGCTGTATTGCCAGCGGTAACCACCATCGCCGCGCTGGACGTGCCGCGTTACATGGGCACTTGGTATGAGATTGCCAAATTCCCCAACCGCTTCCAAGCCAAGTGTGTGGCCAACACGCGCGCGCAGTACTTGGCGCAAACCGATGGCTCAGTACAAGTGCTCAACAGCTGTGCCACGGCTGACGGCAGCACCATTGACGCTTTGGGCAAAGCCATTCAAGTGGGCCCAGCCATATCACCCAAACTACAAGTGCGATTTGCACCCGCTTGGCTGAGTTGGCTGCCACAGGTGTGGGGTGACTATTGGGTGATTGACCTCGATGCCGACTACCAACTGGCCGCTGTGAGCGACAGCAAGCGCGAATACCTGTGGGTGTTGTCGCGCACACCGCAGGTCGATGCAAAAACTTATGCAGCGCTGATCAACCGCCTGAAGGCTCAATACTTCGAGGTGCAAAAACTCGAACGCACACCTCAGTCGCCCGCCACACGCTAAAGAAACTACCTGCGTTAGCTCTGAGTTTTTTGACGAATCTCGTACACGGTGAGTAGGCCTCCAGCGATGCCACTCAAGGCGATCAAAGCAATACCCAGCAGTGACCCATGGTCTGGCACGTGGTGAAAGATCAACCAATCGCCCAACATGGCAAATGCAATTTGCGCATACATATAGGGCATCAAGGTACCCGCAGGCGAACGCTCAAACGCCAAGATGAGCAAGAAATGACCGATGCAGCCAGACACGCCCATGAACACCAATTCCAGCAACACCTGTGTGTCGGTCACAGGCACCCAGAACCAAAAGAGCGGCACTGAGGCTATCGCGGTACCGACCCACGTGGTGTAGAACTGGGTGGTCATCGCGTCTTCGGTGCGCGCCATTTTGCTGGTCAGCAATTGAAATGCCGCGTTCACAATGACCAAAGCAAGTGGGATAAGCAAAGGCCAGCCAAACACCTGCGTGCCGGGCCGTACGATGATGAGCGTGCCTATGAAGCCAGCGCACACCAAGAGCACGCGCTGAATGGAAACATGCTCGCCCAACAAGCGCGTAGCCATGAGGGTGACCAACAAAGGCACCGTCATCACAATGGCGGTGAACTCACCCACCGGCATGAACTGCAAGCTCGCAAAAGCCAAGCCTGTGACAGAGACCAGCAACACACCCCGCGTGATTTGTTGACGCGGATTTTTGGTTTTAAAGACGGCCAAGCCTTTGATCGGCAACACCACGCCTGTGGTGAGCAAGGCTTGAAAAAAATAACGGGCCCACACTGCCATCAGCAACGGCACTTCTGTGGTTACGCGCTTGCTGGTGGTGTCCAGCGCGGCAAAGCACAGAACGGCGACCAGCAACAAACAAATGCCCATCCATGCGGTGTGCTTTTTTTGATGTGGCATCAGTGCTTGGTTTTCGCGTGCCGCAAGTTGTTGCAGCGGTCGTGGCTGATGGCCAAGTTTTCTTGATGGCTGTTGCCGCCTTCGCTCAGCGGCTGAATGTGCTCTAGCGTGGCATCGGCGTGCGCCACATGCTCCCCGCAGACCCAACACGGCACCACGCCATGCAATTGGCGCGATACCGTTTTGTAGATCTTGTCGCGGGTGAGCTTGAGCCGACTCAAGGTGTTACTTGACCCAAGCGGTCAAGGTCTTGGCGTAGGCGTCAAAGTCTTTGATGGGACGCTTGGCCACACCCGAGGCTTCGGCCGCACGAGCCACGGCAGGCGCAATGCGCTGGATGAGACGTGTGTCGAATGGTTTGGGGATGATGTTGTCCACACCAAAAGACAAATCCAAACCGGGGTAAGCAGCTTGCACTTCAGCAGTCACTTCCAACTTAGCCAAGTCAGCGATTTCGCGCACGCAGGCAATCTTCATTTCTTCGGTGATTTTGGTAGCACCGCAATCCAAAGCGCCACGGAAGATGTACGGGAAGCACAACACGTTGTTCACTTGGTTGGGGTAGTCAGAACGACCCGTGGCGATGATGCAATCAGGGCGCACAGCTTTGGCCAACTCGGGGCGAATTTCTGGCTCGGGGTTGGCCAAGGCCAAAATGAGTGGCTTGTCGGCCATGGTCTTGACCATGTCTTGTGTCAACACACCGGGCGCAGAGCAGCCCAAGAACACATCGGCACCATTGACCGCATCGGCCAACGTGCGTGCGTCTGTGGTTTGTGCGAAACGGGCTTTGGATTCGTCATAGCCACCAGGGCGACCTTCGTAAATCACGCCTTTGGAGTCACACACGTAAATGTTGGCCGCTTTCACGCCCAACCCCAAGAACACATCCAAGCAAGCCAAAGCAGCAGCACCTGCACCCGACACGGCCACTTTGATGTTGGCAATGTCTTTGCCCGCCAATTCCAAACCGTTCAACATGGCGGCAGCCGAGATGATGGCGGTGCCGTGTTGATCGTCGTGGAACACCGGAATGCTCATGCGCTCACGCAGTTTTTTCTCGATGTAGAAGCACTCGGGGGCTTTGATGTCTTCGAGGTTGATGCCACCAAAGGTAGGCTCCATGGCGGCGATGATGTCCACCAATTTGTCGGCGTCGTGTTCGTCGAGTTCGATGTCAAACACGTCAATGCCTGAGAACTTTTTGAACAAGCAACCCTTGCCTTCCATCACAGGCTTACCGGCCAATGCGCCGATATCACCCAAGCCCAACACCGCTGTGCCGTTGGTGATGACGCCCACCAAGTTACCGCGACTGGTGTATTCGTAAGACAGTTGCGGGTCTTTTTCGATCTCCAAACAAGGGTACGCCACGCCAGGTGAATAGGCCAAGCTCAAGTCGTGCTGGTTGTCCAGCGGATGAGTGGGCTCCACGCGAATCTTGCCCTTGGTGGGCGAGCGGTGATATTCAAGTGCGGCGGTGCGTAATTCTTGTTCTGCGGGAGTCATGAAGTGTCCGAGCTGGTTTTTGAAAAGGGCCCATATCCTAACGCGCGCCCCTTACCCTTTGCCCTGAACGGGCAAGTGCCTACACTTATGCACTTCTCTGTACATCTGCCCCGCAAAGCCTCACATGCAAGCCCTGTTGAATGCCATCGCCACGATGCCCATGCCCACCGATGCACAACGCATCTTCCACGGCCGTGGTGGCTTGCATCCAGGCTGCGAGCAATGGGCGTTAGACGCTTTGCCCCCAGTGCTGGTGTTGACCAGTTTTCAAGCGGTGAGCGACGACGAACTCGCCACGATCGGTGTCGCGCTGTCGACACGCTGGGCGCAGATTGCGACCGATCAGCCACTCAACTGGGTGTTTCAATGCCGCG
>JACCDW011679720.1_pt1 | contig 19480 bp, 13 predicted proteins | sample 7449781 | NCBI WGS metagenome assembly JACCDW01 (sample SAMN15323449, study PRJNA562643) | freshwater metagenome | isolation source: river surface water | place: USA:Blue River Watershed | collected 2017-08-18
AGAAGAACCCGCAGCACCGTTTGCTCCAGAGGTACCAGAAGAACCCGCAGCACCGTTTGCTCCAGAGGTACCAGAAGAACCCGCAGCACCGGTTTGTCCAGAAGATCCAGAGCTTCCCGAAGATCCTGTTGAGCCAGAGCTGCCTGATGTACCGGAGGAACCTCCTGTACCAGAAGATCCAGAGGATCCGGATGATCCTGATGTACCGGACGATCCCGAAGATCCTGTATTTCCGGACGTACCGGAAGATCCAGAAGATCCATTACCACCAGAAGCTCCCTCGAGGTTAGTTGTCCATGATGAATATGTACCGGATCCGTATATTGCGGTAACGGTTAAAGTTAATGAGCCCGTACCAGAGTTATAACTTACGACATCCCCGGTAAATGAATTACTAATACTGTTAGCGACAATTACCCCCTGTGCAACTGTATAAGAAAGTCCAGTGCTTACAGTGAGAGTTGTATTGTTGCCAACAACTAATGTGGATAAATTAATACTTTGTGATGAAGTACCTATGTATTGTGCACTTACCCCGCTGGATCCTGAACTTCCGGTAGATCCTGAACTTCCAGAAGATCCAGAGGTTCCAGTTGATCCAGAAGAACCAGTACTCCCAGAGGATCCCGAACTTCCCGAGGATCCTGATGTACCAGTTGATCCGGAAGAGCCATTAGCCCCAGATGTGCCAGAAGAACCGGAAGTTCCCGAAGATCCTGTTGATCCTGATGAACCAGAGGTTCCAGTTGATCCAGAAGAACCAGAAGTTCCTGTTGATCCAGAAGATCCTGTGCTTCCTGAGGATCCTGAAGATCCTCTAGTTCCAGAGGAGCCAGAGGATCCAGAAGAACCAGAGGTTCCAGTTGATCCAGAAGAACCTGTGCTTCCTGAGGATCCAGATGTTCCAGTGCTTCCCGAGGATCCAGAAGTTCCTGTGCTTCCAGAAGATCCCGTTGATCCGGATGATCCAGAGGTTCCTGTTGATCCAGAAGATCCTGAGCTTCCAGAAGATCCTGAAGTCCCAGTACTTCCGGAAGAACCTGAAGATCCTGAAGTCCCAGTACTTCCGGAAGAACCGGAGGTTCCTGTTGATCCGGATGATCCAGAAGTTCCTGTTGATCCAGAAGATCCTGAGCTCCCTGAAGATGCAGATGTACCAGAAGTACCTGTGCTTCCCGAAGATCCTGTGCTTCCTGATGATCCAGAAGTCCCGGTTGATCCGGAAGTTCCCGTTGACCCGGAAGATCCTGAGGTTCCGTTCTGATTTACAATATTGATGGTACCAATCATGCTGCCATGAACAACGCACTGATAAACTATGCTGTTAGGAGCATCATAAGGAACTCTATAAATTATAGGAACACTAGTATTGAATTTTCCGTTTACTGGATCGTTATTAGTAGTACCAGGAACTGAAGCGGTGTTGCCACTTGATAATCTTAAAGCAATAGGATGTGATGCTGATATCCCCGCAATATTAAAGTAATAGAGTTGACCTCTGACCAATGTTAAAGCTGGGAAAGAACCGGAGTAACCACTAATTAAGTAATCAAAACCTGAGCTGCTTACTGTAAATAATCCTCCGCCTTCGATACCGCTAGTTCCTGAAGATCCGGATGTACCTGTTGATCCTGATGTACCTGCCGATCCAGCAATTCCTGAGGAACCACTAGCTCCAACTATTTCTAATCCCAGGCACGGTTTGCTAAACGAGGTAACTCCTGTGCCTCCTATGTAGGTTAATCCAATGAAAGCAGCATCAGTGTTGGTTGGGGTTGTCCTTGCTTGTAAAGTTGTGTAAGTGTAAAAATTGATTTTGGTAGAATCATTCTTTTCAAAGATTCTTAGCACGTGTCCTTTTGTGCCATCCCCTGCAGAAGCAATCAGTCGATCTAATACCGTTGCACTGGTTCCGTTTTGAATAACATTGGCATTTCCGTCAGTACCCGAAATGAATAGGGTACCAGCCGAAGTTGTCATGTTAGTTCCAGTGTATGAAATCTTAGAAGTTTCATATCCGGATCCTTGCACAGTGTTACCGGAATATTCTATTGAAAATCCACCGGGTACTGTCACACCGGAAGAACCAGACGATCCGGTTGTTCCTGATGAACCAGAGGATCCCGCAGTACCTGATGATCCAGCAGACCCAGCGGATCCAGAGGTACCGGCAGAACCCGAAGTTCCAGTTGAGCCAGAGGTCCCAGTTGAACCAGAAGATCCTGAAGATCCTGTAGAGCCAGAAGATCCAGAGGATCCTGCTGCTCCGGCAGTTCCTGAAGAACCAGCGGTACCAGCAGAACCAGAAGTACCAGAAGTACCAGTCGAGCCAGAAGATCCTGAAGATCCAGCAGATCCAGAAGTTCCTGATGAACCTGCTGATCCTGATGTGCCGGCAGAAATTAACCACAAAGTACCATTAAACCGATACACATTGTTATCGGCTAAATTGAAAATGATGGTACCTGCTGGAACTGATGTGGACGCATTATCAATGTTATCAACGGTAGGAATAGTTAAACCCTTGCCATTGCTAGCTAAAATAATACCATCGGAGTTCGTTATTTTATATCCTGACATCTATCAATATAACTTCTCCTTATATACCTCTATTTTGTAATTGTGATTCTAATGATTCGATCCTGTTAAGGAGAGATTGGTTTTGTGTCTTTTGCTCTTCTATTTGAACTTGTTGTTCTTTGATGGCTTCTATTAAAAGTGGTGTAAGTTTTTCATACTTAACTGCTTTATATCCAGACGTTCTAGTTTCAACTAGTTCGGGTAAAACTTCCTCTACATCCTGAGCAATCACACCAAGATCCCTTTTACCCACTTGATAAACGTCTTGATTGTCGTTCCAGTTGAATTCTATTCCTCTGAGTTTAGAGATTTTTTGTAATGGTGTTTCTATAATGCTAATATTGTCCTTAAGTCTAATATCTGAAGAATAATAAGCAACAACATCACTTGAAGCATAAATGCTATTTGAGAAATATCTATTTCCTGGATTACTTACTCTAATGATTTTCCATCCGGAGATATAACATCTGATTGTTCCGCTGTATTGGCTATAATTAAAAAGTGCTTGTGGTGTAAAATATTTGGTTCCTGAAACCCATTGGTTTGTATTTCCTGTTCCAGATCCACCTGATGAACTACCAAACCCATTCCAGTATCCAGTCACCTTAGTCCAAGAAGTTCCTGGATTGTAATTTAGCATCACATTGTAAGTGAAAGATCCAGGATTACCCCCTAGAGAGGAGAATGATTGGTTGAAATCAATACCACCCATATAGTGTCCAATAGAAGAGCCTGCTTCGTTTCGAATCCAACATTCCATATAATACCAATCACCTCCACTAGAATCTACTGGAATGTATGGAAATCCTGAGTTATAAACACCTCCAACATTGACTGACCCTGTAACTCTGATACAATATCCAGGTGCGGTGGAATCTGCTTCCCAAGCCACATTAGTGGATCCGAAATAATCCTGCAGCTGCGCCTGTGTCCAAGATGGATCTATTTCAAAAACAGTTTCACCTGTACTATAGTGCCCAACAGGATATTCTTGACTCGTAGATATTCTTTCAGATCTTAATGTTATACCTCCAACAACATCAAGTTTAGCATTCGGAGAGGTTGTTCCGATACCGACACTTCCTGATGAAGTTGCAAAATATGCAGAAGTGGTAGATCTCATGTCTCCGCCCACGTCGAATTTGTAGGTAGGAGATGTTGTATTTACTCCGACATTACCCGTACTATAAGCATACGCATTAAGAGTGAGAGCACCCGAACCTCTTGAAAGTAAATTTAATACCTCATTGGTATTTGTACCAGTCTGATAAATGGAGTTATATCCAAATCCGACACCTTGAGATGCATTAGAGTGCCTATATTCTATGTTACCAGTTGCAGTTCCAATTTGTCCAGTTCCCATGTCTGCTGTAACATACAAAGATTGCGAACTTGCATGAGAACCACTTCTAGTGTTTACTAGAATATCTAATCTAGAGTTAGGAGAAGTATTGTTAATTCCTATATTACCATTATCTGCAATTCTTAGCCTTTCTGTAAGGTTTGTAGCTCCACTGGATGGAGTGGTTGCAAATGTCATATTGGTATTTCCACTACCTGGCATGATAACTCTAATAGCTGCCCATGTCTCATCATCTGTTCCTGCACTGGTCCAAGTCCATGATATACCGGTTCCAACAGAAACGTTACCTTGAGATGTTGTTAGTCTTCTAATTTGAATTGCATCTTCGTTTCTGGAAACAAAAGTTAGCTGTCTATTCGCAGAGGTCGTACCAATTCCAACGTTTGTTCCCGAAGTAATTCTTAAAGCAATAGATCCATTATTGTAAAAACTGTGTTGACTATCTGCAGAATTATATCTTGCTCCCCCACCGCCAGATTCTGTCCCAACATAGACTTTCCAAGTTCCGTTTGTGTTGTGATATTCAATTCCAGAAAATGTGGAGCTTACCAATCTAACAACAGAAGATCCCGCATCAACGTGGAGTCTTTCTGCTGGGGTCTGTGTTCCTATTCCAACGTTACCGGAAGCGGATAAAACAGTTACTTCAAATGCTCCTCTCGACCAATTATATAAATGGAAATTTTCAGTTGAATCATTGTCCGACCCTAAAAACCATTTATTAGATCCTCCAGTTGCGTAATTGATTGCATTTTCGTAAGAAGAATTATCTGGCCTATTGATTCTAATTGTACTCCCAGCACCATTTCCAGTTTTGCTAGTTGTTATGTCTAGCATATGTGTGGGAGACGTGGTATTAATACCGACTAGTCCGTCAGTATTTGTATATGGTGCCCCTGTTCCCTTTCCCTCCAGATATAAAGTCATTATCTCATTAGCAGATAATGTTCTTGTATACATTCTCGCTTCATCAAGAGTTCCTGCAAAATAATATTCAGGTCCAGCTCCTGCACCGGAAAATGATCCGATTCTAAAACTATTAGAGAGGGTTAATGCTGTTGTGTTAGTTGTTCCGTTTTTGACTTCTACACCGTTAAGATAAACTCTCCAAGTGCTACCGCTCCTGGTTGCTGCCACATGGAACCATTGATTGACACCCATTGTGACATTACTAGAAATAACTTCAAGATTAGAATTACCGACAGTGAATGCAATGGTAGTACTATTGACTCTATCAAAGAGAAAATAGGTGTTCATTCCAGAGGTAGTTCCGTCACCCCTTGGATCGAATAAGTAATACCTTTGAGCGGTAGTACTAGTTGGATAAATCCACATAGCATAGGTCATTGTGGTACCAAAGGAAATGGAAGAGTCTGGGGCAGCAACACTGATATAATCATTCGATCCATCCAGAACCACACCATATCCAAAAATTCCAGCTCCCCAAGTTGGACCATTAGTTAAAGTGCCCAGCATTCCGCTCTGACTTCTATCATAAGCAGTTGTTCCAGTATTTTCGGCAAAAGGATAATAAAGAACTAATCCGTCTTCTCTACCATCATATTTTTGCTCGGTAGATACCGTTCCCTTTACTTGAAGAACTGATCTTGGTGTCGTTGTTGCTATTCCGACATTTCCCCCTGCTAGAACAGTAACCTTGTCTGTATTATTGGTTCGGATTCTGAAATCATGATTACTATAATTTCCGATAGTACTGAAATTTCCCCCGTCCGCTCTATTTCTAATCTGAAATTCAACAATACTAGCGGTAGTGCCGTTTCCTGCATACGCTCTGATTATGCTGTATCCAGTTCCTCCTTGAAGTGTTGCTATAGCATTTGTATAATTCACTCCAAGTTCTCCTGCCACATCTAATCTATATGACGGGGAGGTTGTTCCTATTCCAACGTTACCTGTACTCCCAGCGCCTGAAGGCATAAGAGAGAAATTGTTGTTGGTATACCAGGTTGAAACCGTACTGGACTGATAGAAAGCCATTACCTGTGTTCCGTTACCAATAGCTATATCATTACCACCAAACCCTGAAGCTCCAACGGATCCTATTTGTAATTTATTTGCAGGGGATGTTATCCCGATTCCAACATTACCGTTAGCTCTTATCGTCATCATTTCGCCAGAATCCCACGCAGAAGCGTTTGTTCCGTAATGAAATCCGATTCTATCTCCGGTGTTAGAACCAGTTGCCCCAGTGTTAGCCCAAGTAACAATTCCAAATTTATGTATGATGGCACCAGTAGAAGAATTGTACCTTCCCATACCGATAGAATTTGAAACTGTCGAGTTATCGTCTATTGAAAGAAGATCTATGTTTCCGTCAGTCCCAGAAACAACAAATTTACTGTCAGATTGTATAGCTCCTACCGCAGGAAGAGTTGCTGAATTTGTGACATGTAATCTTACAATCGGGGCGGTGGTACCTACCCCAACATTACCAGCTCGTTGAATAACTAACCTGGCTTCATTTGTACCATGAGCCCAAAATCCAAAGTTGCCGTCAGAAATAGCTGCTCCTGGACCACCTGCATAAATAGCCCAACCACTAGTACCGTTCGTGACTGCACTAGCGGTAGGTCTTAATGATAGTGAAGCACCTACAGTATTAGAGTTATCAAATATTACTCCCCCTCCTCCGGAATTGTCCCAATCAGAACTAACCACATAAAGTTTTCTAGTCGGAGATGCTGTATTAATACCAACATTCGTACCGTTATCAAATATTTGGCTGTTACCTATAGTTGTTGAAGCAGTAAATTTTGCAACATAATTAGTTGTACCAGAAATTGTGCCAGCTCCAGATGTACCTGAAGAACCAGCAGCTCCGGTATTTCCAGATGTACCCGATGATCCTGCTGCACCATTAGCTCCAGATGTACCGGAAGAACCAGAAGCGCCATTAGCTCCAGACGTACCAGAGGATCCAGCTGCACCATTAGCTCCAGACGTACCAGAAGAACCTCTAGTTCCGGAAGAACCTGAACTTCCCGATGTACCGGAAGAACCAGAAGCGCCATTAGCTCCAGACGTACCAGAGGATCCAGATGCTCCTGAAGTACCAGAAGAACCTGTGCTACCAGAAGACCCAGATGTACCAGAAGAACCAGATGCTCCTGAAGTACCAGAAGAACCTGTGCTACCAGAAGAACCTGTGCTACCAGAAGAACCCGTTGATCCTGAAGATCCCGAGGATCCAGAAGATCCAGATGTACCGGTCGATCCAGATGTACCGGAAGATCCAGCTGCTCCAGATTGACCAGAAGAGCCAGAGGATCCGGTCGATCCAGAACTACCAGAGGTTCCTGTGGATCCAGATGTACCAGTGCTACCAGAAGAGCCCGAACTTCCGGATGTACCTGTACTACCAGAGGATCCTGTTGATCCTGAACTTCCTGAAGACCCAGATGTACCGGTCGATCCAGACGTACCTGAAGTACCAGATGTCCCCGAACTTCCCGAAGACCCAGATGTACCGGTCGATCCAGAAGAACCCCTAGTTCCAGAAGTACCCGATGATCCAGATCCTCCTACTATTAATAATCCTATAACAGGATTCGTAAATGTGCTTTCCCCACTACCTCCGATATAAGTCAGGGTATTAAAAATCCCATCCGTATTGGTAGGTGTAGTTCGCTTAGCAAAAGTGGAATAAGTATAAAAATTAACTTTAGAGGAGTTTCCTCTCTCAAAGATTCTTAGAATGTGACCGGCTGATCCCGTTCCTGCAGAAGCTATTAACTGATCTAGAATGGTAGCTGTTGACCCATTTTGAATTGTCACACCGTTGCCATCAACACCTGAAATTCTTAGATCACCACTATTAGTGGTTAAACTAGCTGAAGAATAGGAAATTTGTCCACTCACATAAGTGGTTGAACTCAGATTTGTGCCACCATACAAAAGACTAAATCCGCCGGGAATGGATGAACCAGCAGTACCGGAAGATCCTGATGTTCCGGTAGATCCTGAAGATCCAGTAGATCCAGAAGATCCTGAACTACCAGTTGATCCTGATGTTCCAGTAGATCCTGAAGATCCTGAAGATCCCCTTGTTCCAGAGGTCCCTGAAGTACCAGTAGAGCCGGAGGATCCTGAAGTTCCGGTTGATCCTGAGGTTCCGGAAGTACCTGTTGAACCAGACGTTCCTGTTGATCCTGAGGATCCAGCAGTACCGGAAGAACCAGTGCTACCTGAAGTTCCGCTGCTTCCGTCATTTCCCTTAGTTCCTGAAGTTCCAGATGTGCCAGCAGCCACTAACCAGTTAGTGCCATTAAAACGATAAACCTGTTTGGTGTCAGATGCGTAGATCAGACTACCTTCAGGCACATTAGTGGAAGCTGAATTGATCGAAGTGGTCGTGGGTATAGCAACACCGACGTTGTCAGCATTGATTATAATCCCATCCGTATTTTTAATTTTGTAACCGGACAAATCTAGTGTTTATATTACTTCGTTTTATATATCCACTAAACGATGGGACCCTTTTTATGATTACTTGTTAATGAGAGAATTGATCAGAGATTGCTGATCTTCTACCTTTTGATTGAGCTCTTTAATGGATTCAATTAATAAGGGAACTATTTTTTCATACTGCACAGTCAAGTAATTTTCTCCGGAAACTGAAGATCCGTTAATGTAATCAAACGGAGCAGGCCTAACTGCTTCTGGTATGACTTCTAAAATTTCCTGTGCAATTACGCCGATATCATCTTTCTTGGTTGGGGAAAATCCTAAATCTTCTACTTCATCCTTCCATCTATAACTAACTCCTCTTATTTTAAGAATTTTCTCTATCGGATTTTCTATAGATCTAATATTTTCTTTTAATCTATAATCCGATGCATAAGCTATAACATCTCCTGAATGATATGTGTCACCATTACGAATGTATAATCGGGTTGCAACAGTTCTAGCATCATTAGCAACATCGATACCAAATTGGGTGGCAGCGTAAGAAGATCCTACCTCGGTCCAAAGTCTAGCTTTATAATAGCTTTGATTTCCATTGTACCAGGAAATAGCCTGCCTACCTGTTGCCTGTCCATCATCTTCAAACAAGTAGATAGCATCTCTTGTATTTGTATCAAGGACTGCTGTATCAATTCGGATATAAGCTCCCCCGGTGAATCCGTTAGAGATAAACTCAATCGGATATTCACTTCGATCTCCAGAATGATAGAGTCTTCCAAATTTAATTCTGGATCCTGGGGAGTCGTGTTGAAAAACTATTTGTCCAACTATGTTAGAACTTGATGTTCCATGAGTAGCTGTAATAGCGTGTCCCTCTCCACCAGCCCAAGATCCTTTAATATCTATATCACGATACGTGGTAGCACTCCCCTGCCCATTCGAAACGTTTAATTGAGCATGAACAGATCCGACACTGAAGGACGTTCCTAGTGTCATCACACCATCGCTATTTCGAATAGAAGCAGTATTAGTTCCGGCAGTTGTACTTGTTGCATGTCTAAAGATCCAACCCCTGTTAGAGGTATCCATTACAAAATATGTGGCATATTCTGCCGTGGCTATACCCCCATGACCTCCAAAGATAGATCCGCCATACTTAAACATTATATTGGAGGTTGTGCCAGTAACAGCATCCCATAGGGAAAGTCCGTTTCCGTAGGCAGAAGAATTACCACCAAGATTTGCTGCTAATCCACCAGTCGTGGTTAAACTTCCCGTTATTGCTCCACCAGCTTGTGTAATGAGTTTATAAGCTTTTCTAGTTTGACTAACACTTCCCAAAGTGGTCACATACGAAACTACCCAATCCTTCGTGTAAGTTGCACTATATCCTCCATATCCTCCTTGCCACTCGGTGACAAAAACTTGGGGATAGGCCCATCCGTCTGTGGTTTCTCCTATCCAGATACAGTCATATCCACCTTCGATACCAAATCTAACATTGATGTCTCTAAAGCCATCTGAGTTCTGGTAAGCAAAAACATTGTACCAGTTAGTATCGCCAGAGTAATTATATCCACCACATTCAATTGTTGCGCATTCCCCTGTATTATATTGATAGATCTTAACTGTTATTCTCATCATGGTGGAATTACGATAAGCTGTACCAATCCTAATTTTAATCGCACCTGTTATGGACGAAGCAGATGTAACATAAGCCCCTCCCCTTGGGTTAACAACCCTAACAAAATCAGCATCACTTATTCCACCATCAGCTTTTAGGGTAACACTTTGAATTTGAGTCTGTGTGTATCCCTCACCTATTTGAAGATTAGCTCCGTTGGTACTTCCCTCTATAGCTCTATATCCAGTAAAATAAATTCTATTGTTACCCCCGGTAAAATAGATTCCTCTACTGGATCCACTCATGGTTAGATCTCCGGTCATAGTACCTCCTGAAAGTGGAACCGCATATGAGCTATAATTAGCAGCATCCAAGATGGTGTTTCCTGCATAGGTAGGTCTAGCCCTCGGAAAATTAACGACTCCCCCATTAGTGGACGTCATGAAAAGTTTAGGACCTGCTCCGTAATCGTCAGTAGTTGCAAATCCCATAGCAGTACCCGTGCTACTGTTATTTGAAACATAGATACCTGCTTGTGATTCCGACGCAGTATCACCTTGGAAGGTTATCGCTGCCTGTCTGTTATTTGCACTAGATCCTGATCCGTTTTGGAAATGTACATTTCCGATAATTGTTTTTCCGTTACTAAAACTATTATTGGCTATTCCAGTTGCGGTATTGAATGTTGAATTTAATGTTCCAGACATCGTGTCCCCCGCCTTAGCAACGTAAGCAGCAGCGCTCGGAGAAGTACCAGAGGTACCAGAAGAACCAGCTGCTCCAGTGTTACCAGAAGTACCAGAAGAACCAGCAGCTCCATTAGCACCAGAAGTACCAGAAGAACCAGCTGCTCCAGTGTTACCAGAAGTACCAGAAGAACCAGCAGCTCCATTAGCACCAGATGTACCAGAAGAACCAGCAGCTCCATTAGCACCAGATGTACCAGAAGTACCAGAAGAACCAGCAGCTCCATTAGCACCAGATGTACCAGAAGAACCAGAAGATCCTGATGTGCCTGTGCTACCAGAAGATCCTGAAGAACCAGCAGCTCCATTAGCACCAGAAGTACCAGAAGAACCAGCAGCTCCATTAGCACCAGATGTACCAGAAGAACCAGATGTGCCTGTGCTACCAGAAGAACCCGCTGTACCTGAAGTGCCTGTAGAACCTGAGGTTCCAGAAGATCCTGAACTACCTGTTGATCCTGAACTACCGGATGTACCGGAAGAACCACGCGTTCCTGATGTTCCACTAGATCCTGAGGACCCGCCTATCACAAACGAAAGACAAGGTTTAGTAAAACTAGATGTTCCTGAACCTCCGATATAAGTCAGAGTGTTAAAAATTGCGTCGTTACTAGCTTGAGAAAAACTAGTAAAGGTATAAAAGTTAGTTTTTGAAACATCCCCGAGTTCATAGATCTGCAGTGTAATAGAGCTAGCGGAAGAAAAAAGACTAGCCAATCTTGTAAAGATCGTAGCACTAGTTCCGTTCTGTAAAACGTTACCGTTCCCATCAGTTGCAGAGATTCTTAGATCCCCGCTATTCGTTGTTAAACTTGCGCTGCTGTACGATATTTGCCCGCTAATATAACTAGTGGAACTAAGGTTAGTACCGCTGTATTGCAAGCTAAAACCACCAGCTACGCTCACACCAGCAGTTCCGGAAGAACCTGAAGATCCCGATGATCCTCTAGTTCCAGAAGATCCAGAGGAGCCGCTTGTTCCAGAGGATCCCCCACTACCAGAAGTACCAGTAGAACCCGAAGACCCAGATGTTCCAGTGGATCCAGAGCTTCCAGAAGAGCCAGAACTTCCGGAGGACCCAGCAGATCCTGCTGCTCCAGAAGTCCCAGAAGAACCTCCTGTACCGGATGTTCCAGTGGATCCAGAACTTCCTGAAGTTCCAGTGGATCCTGAACTACCTGATGTTCCAGCAGTTCCTGAAGATCCCGCAGACCCTGCAGTTCCGCTTGATCCAGAAGATCCCGCAGCTATCAACCATGAAGATCCATTAAATCTATAGATCTGTTGAGTGGATGAATCATAAATGATACTACCGACGTTTGCAGTGTTAGAGGCATTTCCAATGCCGTTGACAACTGGGATCGTTAGACCTTTACCGTCTGAGACAACAACTATACCATCCGAATTCGAGACTTTGTACGAGGACATTCAGGGACTTTACATTTCATTTATATATCACGCATTGGAAAGCGGGGTACACAAAAAAAGCATTGCTATTGCAATGCTTTTTAAACTCTATGCATTATCCTTTTTAAGGCTTGATTACTTTGTTCATGAAAGTAGAGTATCTGCTTTCTGTTTTAACCTCAGAGAAGTCGCCCAATAAAAACTCGTGATGTTCGATTTCTCTTTCCTGAGAAAGTAAATCGTCATACTCTTTTTGGAAATCGTTCCATTTTGGATTTGGAATTTTTCCTACCACTTCACCTTCTTCGTTTTTAACATCATTAAATGCAGAGACCCCGATGGACCCGTCAGGACCCTCGTCGCCATGTTTTTTGATTAATTCGTTACGTAGAGGTTCTACTTCATCCACCAGTTCTTTAGTTTTCTTACCTAGATCGTTTAGCCAATATTTTTGCACTAAGCTAATTTTTTCGTCCAATAAACCGTTCTGAACTTTAGATCCAGTTTGGCGATCTTGTAATCCATGAATTTCCTCTGATAGTGATAGAATTTCTCCAAGTTTGAATGTTGTCTTTACCATATGCTTTTTTGATATTATATTTTAGATTTTTTGAGAGAATTGTTTCAAATTATTCGGTTCCTCCTGTTGGACCTGCAGGTCCAGCTGGTTCGATCCAGCTAGTGATAGTGAATCCCTTAGCATCAGCTAATGCTTGCACTAGTACCTTATCGTCTGTGCCCCAGGTTTCTATTACATCCTCTGGAGCTTTCCAGGTTCCAGTATAAAGTTCAGTTTCGCCAAATAGGGTCCAAGTGACTTGACAGTCATTAACCAAATCATAGTTAACTTTAGCACCCAGCTTGTCAGCAGTCTTGTCAACGACTGTTACTGGTTCAATGTTTGCTTTTCTCATAATTAAATGTTATCTAAATAGTATTTATGCTTGATGAAATTTCTGGTGAAATTTTGATCTCTTTGCAAGAGATGGTTTAGATCTCTTTTTGCAGTGTCATAGAGTCCATAGAAATTCAATTCTTTTCTTGCTATGTTAGGGTTTAAAATTCCCATTCCTGAGAGAATATGGAAGGTCAAAGAATTCTGATAAATCTCTCCGGGGTTACAATCACTTTCCCGAGGCATTCGAGTTTTAAAGATTTCCATTTTTTCTTCGAGCTCTGACGAGATATCCAAAAGATCAACACATTCCCAGAAAATGGAATCTTTTCTTGGGCTAAAATAATGCATTCTGATCCAATCCCTGATACTGTCCCAGAATTTTGCCATGCGATTATTATATCTTTCCTCCATTAATCTATTCTCATAAGAAAGATCTGGTCTATAAAATTCACTCAGAAAAACATTTAACTGAACGAGAGAGGCATGAATGCTAGTTGCTTCTAAAGGCTCCACAAATCCAGAACTTAGGCCTATGGATAAAACATTTCGATTGAGAAATTTCTGGATTCTTCCACTTTGGAATCTAACGATTTTCTCAGATCCAAATTTCTCTTTCATTTCATTCGTGTCAGTAATCTTTGAATTGAAAAGATATCCACAGTGCATCTCATCTTTGACGGGAATTTCCCATTGCCATCCATCTTGTGTGGCAATTGCTTTTGTAAAGTTTGGAATTTCCCCAGTATGTGGTTTTTTAAATACTATTGCAGAGTCCAGGGGGAGTTCTTTATATGTAATAAATTTCTGATCGAATACATCAGAAAGAATTCGATTTTGTCCAGTACAATCTATAAATAGGTCTCCTTCAATTTTTCTTTCACCAGAAAGAATCAGATGGTCTATTTTTTCACTGCCTATCTTTTGTTTAACAGTGCCTTTAATTAATTTGATTCCTTCTCTTTGAGCAACAACTTTGAAATAGGCTATGACTGCATCTACGTTTAAATGATATGCATAATTTCCTTTTTGTGTCAAAGAATCACCATTTCTTTCAAAGGGTACTAAATTTTGTTCCATCAAGAGAGATTCATACCCAACCGCTGGAGATTTTCCACTTTCCACGCAATAAGATCTAATATAATCAAAATCTAATGGGAAGTGTTCTTTGTTTAGCCTACCCGAAGAATCGATTGGATTTAAAAAAGATTTTCCGTCACCTGTCCAATTTTCATGGACAACCCCAAATTTTAAAGTGGTACCTGTTTTTTTGATAAAATCTTTTTCATCAAAGTAAGGACACCATCGATTAAGAAAAAACCAAAAATGTGGAGTTGTACTTTCACCCACACCAATGGGTTGATTAATCTCCGGTTCAATCACCGAAATATCCTGACAGTTGCCCAATGATTTAAACATAAAAGCAGAAATCCAGGCTGCTGTGCCTCCCCCAACAATTACAATTTTTTTACCAGTTGTCATCTATATCGTTCGAAGTATCGACCACATTCTCAGGATCTATCTTTCCTTCTTGTTGCATCTTTCTGAATTCCTCTTCGGATACTCCCTTACCAACCGTGACACCATTATCTGATTCGTCTGTCTTTGGAAAATATCCAATCTGCATGGTTAAAACTATTCTGCTATCGTTATCGTTACCGTTAAAAAACCCAACATCTCTCACAGTGAGATTAGAAGGATAAACAACCATATGATTTTCGATACACTTTAAAATATAACCTTCAGCATTTTCCGATGTCCCTCTGGTGTCTATAAAGGATAAACCAGCATCTCCGTCTCTAATATCTTTCGGGGATTTCAAAAACACACAGGCAGTAAACATCCACGGATAATTATTTCTCACCGTGGTGCCAGCATATCCATTTCCCATGATGGTTCCGTAACAAAGAATCTCAGTGGGTTTTAAAAAATTAAATACATCATCACCTACTCTTTGAATTAATAGTCTATCGGTGATTTCTAAAAACATGTCAGATAAAATCTTGATTCCCTGATTTCCGGTTTTAAATAAATTCCCAGATTGAGTGACTAAAAGATTTCCCCTTAATCTTGGTGGTTTTTGTGGATCTGTCACACAGGATTGTTCAATTAAATCCATCAACCCAACTTTAGTGTCTTTGTCCAAATCTAAATCCACATGATGAATATAGACTGGGTATATTATCTCATGGCTGACTTCGTGACCTAATACTTTAAATTTTTCCATATTATTTAATCCATTTATTTTTTATCAGTCTTCTGTTGATCTTCATTAGATTCCAGGCTTTGCCTATATAGAAATACTTAACAACTTCGCATCTTTCAATTACTCTTTCCAATTCTTCAGTCATTTGAATTTTTTTGATCTTGAAAGATTCATGTAATTTTTTAGAATGAAATTTGATATAAATCAGGGGATCACCCTTTCTTATTACAAAATTCTCTTTGGTGTTCATCCATTCAAAAGCATAACTGATATGTCTTTGCCAACTGTAAATATCAAATGTACCAGGTATCATTCTCCCTGGTAATTTTCTGCTCTTAGCATCCATATGCGGCATGGTTGCTTCTAACCACGTGTCTTCATCAGCAACAAATCCCTGGTCGATATTAATTTGAAAGAGTGGGGTATTAGGATTGTCCCATTTCTCTTTGGGCATCTTGACCACAATTTCTTCAAAGAGTCCAGCAGTAAAAGAGGATTCCACCAATTTAATCTCTCCTCCTTCCCATTTTAATTCTATATCATAAGGACTTTTGATTACAAAAGTGTTGGAGAAAAAATGGGCGGATGCAGGACAATGTCTATAATTGGCTTTAGTTTTTTTGTGAATGTTCAGGGGTTCCGGAGCATCCGTTAATAATTCCAGCCAAGGTTTTTTGCGATTAATAAACCAACCAATTGTTTGCATCTATTTGTTCTTTAGTATGCGGATGAGATCCAAATGATCCACCGCCATATTATTATAGCGGGAAATGGTGGATTTTATTTCAGAAAGATAATCCAGATTATTAATATTGAGGGTTTTTAAATATTCACCCCATTTATTTCCTTCGAATATTTCAAGTCCATGCCCAACCATTAAATAATTATCAGGAGCAAAAGGTTCCCACGGAACGCTTGTGTGATCATCAATCGAGCTTGGAGGTTGATACTTCCAGATCTCCAATTTTTCTTTTAAAGAATCTGGAATGAAAGATCTATTCTGTAACGATCGCCAAAACTCGCTGTCCTTCCTTTTTGTGATATAGTGAAACACTAAGAACTCCATGACCCTATCATTCATTCCAGCAATAAAATCATTATACTTGTTGATGACAGTTTCACTTCTGTGAATCACTCCAGAAATGTGAGAGGGGATTAAACTCAGTTGAATAATCAACATCATGATAGCAGTTGCTTCAATGGGTTCAGTAAATCCATAACTCAGACCAATCGATATGCAATTCTTAACCCATCCCTTTTCGTATCTTCCAGCATCAAAATTTAATTGTCTAATTGGATCTACTTCAAATCCCAAATATTCTTCTACCTCTTTTTTAGCCTGATCCGCATTAATATAATCAGAATCAAAAATATAACCAGATCCATATCTGTGCTGTAAAGGAATTCTAAACATCCAGCCATATTTCATGGCAATACAATTAGTGTAATTTACTAATCGATCTTTTTCCGGTTGTAGAAAAAATGGTATTACAGATTTAACCTTTAGATGTTTTTGATAGCTCTTCCATTTAGTTTGATAAAATTTTCCGATGATTTGTCTTTTAAAACCGGTGCAATCAAAAACAAAATCTACCAGATAGGTTTTTTCGTCTTTTAATCTCAGCTTGGTTAAATATCCCTCTGAGTTGTTAATAACAGTTTCCACTATTCCCTCAATCCGGATCACTCCCCTTTGCTCTGCAATTTTTCTTAAATACTGTGCTAATCTGCTTGCATCAAAATGGTATGAATTCATAGTGATGGGTTTAGCTACACCAGATCCACTGATAGAAAAATTGGATTTGTTTTTTTCCGCTAAAAGATTATTTAGAATAACATCATCGAGTGGAATATTGTTAGCAATAGCATAAATGAGATAGAGTCTTGCATCATCGTTAAAATACGTGGATGCTGTTCTTTCTGCTGGCCAACCCATTTTATTAAGACTTGGATTATCTAATCCTAGAAAAGTACTAAATGCATGATAGTAATATTTACCATCTCCATTCCAGTTATCGAATTTAATATTGAGTTTAAGAGTGGCACCAGTTTCTTTTATAAGCTCAAAATGATCAATACCAAGATCTTGAAGAAATGTGATGATGTTAGCTGTGGTTCCTTCTCCTGCTCCGACGATTCCTATCTCCTCACTTTCAATTAAGTGAATCTGAGATTTTGGAAAGATCTTTTGAGCATAAAGAGCTGTGAGCCATCCAGCAGTTCCCCCTCCTACAACAAATATTTTTTCTAAATTTTGCACAGCCAATTAGAATCCATTTTCGAGTTTTTCGATACGGGATTCTAACTTTTCAATTGAAGATTGCTGTTCTTTAATAGCTTCTATGAGTAGAGCTACTATCTTTTCGTATTTAACAGCTTTGTAGCCATCTTCTCTGGTAGTCACGAGTTCAGGTAACACTTTCTCAATCTCCTGAGCTATTACCCCGATATCATGACCTTTATAGATGGACTGTAAGGTTTCGTTCCAATCAAACTCCACCCCTGAAATAGATTTAGTCTTTTTAACCGGTTCTTGTATTGGTTTGATATTCTCTTTTAATCTCTCGTCGGAAGAAGCATAAGCAATAACATCACCAGAGAAATTTCCAGTAACCCCGAAGACTGTGCCCCATCTATAGCTGGAAGTCCCGAGGTCGTAAGCATTATTACTTCGGGGGGAAATACCGGTCATGTACCACCTATAACCTGCTGTAAAATCAGAATCGATAGCAGATTTAGTACTAAATGTAACAGTGGATCCACAAGAAATTGTTTTAGCTGTTGCCCCTGCATCGCTGACAGACATCGGGGAATCAGATCTCCAGTAGTAGCTAAGTCCACCCTTTAACCAAATTAAGAAATTACTACAAGTTGGATGTCCTTGTGCAGCTGCAACAAATGGGTGATAAGTACCATTTGAAATATAAATCTCAGATTCCCAGAAATCAAAGTGGTGTCCCCATGAAGTGGATCTACCTCTAATCTTAGACATTAAAGATCCAAAACTGGAACCATCCTGGTGAACAGATGTTCTAAGAATTTCAATTTCTCCTACGCCATTGCCCCAATAATCACCGTTAAAATAAACAGGATAGAATGTGGAAGTATTACCACCCATTGAAATAGTGTTGAGCCTACCGAATGCCCTGAATTGAGTTATACCATATCCACCCAAATTGGTAGAGTCTGATGCAGTTGAAGCGTTACCGCTAAGTGTTGCAGTGATTGTACCAGCTGAGAAATTACCAGATCCGTCTCTAGCCACTATTGTGGAAGCAGTATTAGCAGACGTAGCATTAGAAGTAACTGTAAAGGTAGTGTTTCCAGACTGGTTTGCCGTAAAGCTAGCTGAGCCAGAAAGTCCTGTTCCAGATACTGAAAGTGTAAGCGTACCATTATTAACTGTTGGAAGCTCGCTGACCAATGCTAAGTTACTACCGTTATGCTGAGGACGTGCTCTTAAAAAGTTTGCTAAACCAGATTCATTTATATAGATAGCAGTTTTTGAACCTGCTGCATAAGAATCAGTCGTAGCTATGTACATTCTGGTTCCATAACTACCGCTTCCTTGAACGTATATACCAGCTTGTGATGTTGTTTGTGTTGCCCCAGCACCTGTAAACGTAATACCTGTAGCAGAGTCAGATGTGGATTGACCCCCAAAATGTAAACCATAACCAGTTCCAGTTCCTGGAGTTGTAGTATTAATAGTGGTCTGTAGATCTATTCTAAGTTGACCAGTCATGGTATCTCCAGCTTTGGCTACATATGCTGCAGCACTTGGTGATGTTCCTGAAGTACCAGAAGAACCAGCAGCTCCATTAGCACCAGAAGTACCAGAAGAACCAGCTGCTCCAGTGTTACCAGAAGTACCAGAAGAACCAGCAGCTCCATTAGCTCCAGATGTACCAGAAGTACCAGAAGAACCAGCAGCTCCATTAGCACCAGATGTACCAGAAGAACCAGCAGCTCCATTAGCACCAGATGTACCAGATGTACCTGAAGAACCAGCAGCACCATTAGCTCCTGATGTACCAGAAGAACCTCTAGTTCCAGAACTTCCTGAACTACCAGAAGTACCAGAAGAACCAGCAGCTCCATTAGCACCAGATGTACCAGAAGAACCAGCAGCTCCATTAGCTCCAGACGTACCGGAAGAACCTCTAGTTCCAGAACTTCCTGAACTACCAGAAGTACCAGAAGAACCAGCAGCTCCATTAGCACCAGATGTACC
>JACCDW010195763.1_pt1 | contig 19479 bp, 34 predicted proteins | sample 7449781 | NCBI WGS metagenome assembly JACCDW01 (sample SAMN15323449, study PRJNA562643) | freshwater metagenome | isolation source: river surface water | place: USA:Blue River Watershed | collected 2017-08-18
CCCTGAAATACTTGTCCGGGTTTATCTCCCCATCCTCGTCCGCCATCTCCTTGCTCAGCTCTTCCCTGAAAGAATCCAACAGATCGGTCAGTGCTTTCTTCTCTGCAGAGACGTCCCTCCCGATGAGCTCACCAAAAGATATTTCCATGATGCGACTGCCTAACACCCCCTTGAGGGAATCCAAACTCGAACTTGCCAGGACACCCAGTGTCCTCTTCAGAAGGTCTTCGACCAGCTCCTCGTCCCCAAGGTCGCCGTCATATCCGAGCTTCTCCTTTATCTCATCTATATCAGAGAGTATCTTGGCCTTCATCCCATCATACGTCCATTCAGAGACCTCCTTCAGTCTCTTGTAGGCGTCGTTCTCTTCCAGGAACGCCACGAAGTCCTTCTTCTGTACCTTCCTGGCGCCAGCTCCGACCTCTACGACCCTGACAGCCATCTCGACGGCGCACATAAAATAAAGGTCGAATATGAAGCGGTCTATCGGCTCGACGCCCGTCCTGAGATCCGTGGCGGAATACCTAGCCCTGGACTGCATTGTCTCGCCGCCCTTGACGTGGCCGAGGTCATATGAGTGCATCAGCTCGTGCGCGAGGTTGGACTCTATCTTGTCCCTATTGGAATCAATCGTCCCAATCACCTCCGATGTAATCCCCCTGAGGGCGTCCCCCGTGTCCTCGTCGCCGAAGCCGCTCCACGGTATCTCGATGTTGAGACCCATTGCTATGACGCCGTCCGATTTATACGAGACCTCGAATTTTCCGAAGTCCGGCTCGGGATTGGGACTGTAGAACGCGCCGCGGATGTCCCTCCCAGACTTCTCGCTCTCGATCTCGAGGATATGGATGCTCATCTCGACCCTCTTGACCTCGAAGTCGTTTATCTTCCCGAAGATCGGAATGGAAGGGAGCTCTATCACCCTATCCACCGCAGGGAATCTGTATTCGCTCGTCTCGTCGCTGGAGATGTCGAAGTCGCCCTCGTTGCAAAGGTCGATGGTCGCCTGCACGATCTCGGCCGCGATGTCGAGTATTCCCTCCGGGATGCCTACCGCCTCGTTGGTCTGCCAGAAACTCATTAAGTGCCTCATATGAAAAATAATCGTTTTATGAGGTATATATAAAAAGGGGAAATCCTAATTCCCAGACGCCACCATGTACTCGGCGATGCTCTGCCATCTGTCTGGATAGGAAACGACCATCTTCGTCACCATTATGAGCATCCTCATGTTCAGGGAAACTTGATCCTTCTTGGAATCCAAGAAAGCGAGCGCCTCCTCCTTGACTCCGATGTAGTAGTCCGGAAGGATGGTAGGAAGGATAGACCTCATGCGCTCTATCTTGTCGTCAGGGGTCATGGAAAGGTCTACCATCAAGCTCCTTGTCAACAGGGCCTCGTCAATCGATTCCTTCTTCTTGTTGGATATGAATATTATCCTCCCAGTGAACTCGAACTGGTTCGGATATGGGTCGTTCTTTGTCATCTTCGCCATCCACGAGATCTCTCTCTCCTCATAAGAATCCAATGCGGACTTCAGGATGTTAAGCGCCACCTTGTCATCAAGGACAGAGTCGCAGTCGTCGAACACGATCAGCTTCCCATTGTTGTCGTACAGCGTGTTGTAAAGCCCTCGAGCGGTAGAGTATCCCTTGAAGAACACAAAGTCGGAATCATCGAGCCCGCACTCCTTGAGTGTCTGCTTAACGGTGTGGGTCTTCCCAAGGCCCCCTTCACCCGTAACAATCAAGGAAGGGACTGTCTCCATCGCCACCATCGTAGCAAGGTCTCTCAATATGCTGAATCTCTGATTTATTCCGAACACCGCCATCTGTTTCTGTTTTGATTTATGCTAAAATAAGAATAAAATCCGAAATATGGAATATAAAGAGAAAGAAAAAATATCCTTATATTAGCGAGATGAACATAGAAATCTATACCGACGGCTCAAGCCGAGGCAACCCAGGCCCAGGAGGATGGGGAGCGATACTCAAATGGGGAGACAAGACGAAAGAGCTAAGCGGCGGATACAGGAGGACCACCAACAACAGGATGGAGCTGCTGGCCGTGATCGAGAGCCTTTCCGCCATAACCCGCTTCGACAAGGAAGTCGAGATATGGACTGACTCCAAGTACGTGGTCGACTCCATACAGAAGGGATGGGCGAAGTCCTGGGAGAAGAAGGGATTCGCGGGCAAGAAGAACCCTGACCTGTGGAAGCGCTACCTGGATCTCGAGAAGAAGTTCCCGAAGATAACGATGCACTGGGTCAAGGGACACGCAGGCCACGAGATGAACGAGAGGTGCGACGTCCTCGCGACGACCGCGCCAGTAACGAAAATAGACACCTACTATGAGTCAATTTGACGTAAGAAAAATAGACTGCCTTATCGGCAAGACCCTATACATCTGCGAGGCAATCAACGATGGGGACAGCGACCGCCTGGTGATGAAGACCGAGGAGGCGACGACCATAACGTTCATGCACCACCAGGACTGCTGCGAGACCGTGTGCATCGAGAGCATAGACGGAGACCTGAAAGACCTGATAGGATCGCCTATCCTGGTGGCGGAAGAGTGCTCGGGCAGCGCGGAAAATGTAGACATATGGGGAGTAAAGGCATCGATAGAGACCGAGGAATCCCATACGTGGACGTTCTATAGGTTCGCCACCGCAAAAGGGTGGGTAGTGGTGAGATGGCTGGGCACATCCAACGGATACTATTCGGAGAGCGTAGACATAGACGAGGAAGAGACCCCGACGGACGAATTCAGGGATCATAAGCTCAATAGGCTCGGCATAGAATAAAAAAAGTTCACTATACGAAATAAAAAAAGAGGCATTTAGCCTCTTTTTTCGTTTCATTTCGCTATATTTGTCATAATAGACAAGGAAATGAACAAGACAAGAACAAGAAACCTGAAGAACCTCAACAAGAGATGGAGATCGCAAGCCGCGTTAGACGCTTACCTGCGCGAATTCCTTTCCGATATGAGAATATCCCTTTCTTAGTTGTCGAAGAAAAAGCACGCCCTAACCTTCTTCGGATCAGGATCGAGCTTCGACATCCTCTCTATAGCCTCTGACAGATATCCCTTTATCTCTTCATCCTCGATGGCCATCATCTCCTCAAGGGTCATCCAAGAGAAAGTATGCGCGTCTCCCTGCATCTGCTCTGCCGCATAGAGAAAAGCCTCGGAAGCATCTTCAGGAACACCCCTTTCCGCTATGGGCAGGGGCTCGGCATTGCCTCTCCAAGTCACGCCCAGGGCGCTGAACAGATGGTAGTTCCTCCCACTATATACGCAGGTCTCCTGATACCACTCACCATCTTCGTCCTCGACATACCAATCGTCTGCCGCTATCCAGCGAGGCTCTACATTGAAATCGCCCAGAAGCTCATCTATGGCCTCGTCCCTCTTGACGCTCTTGCTCCTCGGTCCTTTGACATCCCTGTCCGCAGTGAACCTCTCTGTGTAAAAATGTATGTCACATCCCATATAAAATATCTTTATTCATCCAGCAAATCGTCTATCTTCCTCTCCCGGAGATGCCGCCTGTAGTTTATAACCTTGTCCAGCTTGTAATCCTGGTACTTCTTCCATTCCTCGACCTTTTCGATGATGTAGTCCACGACCTCGTCGTCTATCCTCTCAGAACCATCCGATTCAGGATAGCCGAACCAGAACTCGGGAATCTTCCCGAACCTTCCGTCGATGCATATCTCGATCTCCTGGCCTTGCCTTTCCTCGAGCCAAGCGACCGACTTCCACCTGACGGACATCACGCACTTAATCGCGATGGTGCCACCATCGCGATAGCTGTCTATCTTCTTCAAATTGAACATATCACTTCTTACTTTCCCTTTCTTCTCTCTCCTGCATCCTTATGACCTGCACCAGCGTAGACACAGTGGTTCCGAAGACGGCGAACAGCGTCAGCGACTTCTTCCACGGAATCCAAGAAGGATGCGCGGCGTCCAGCCACCCGCCAAGAGCGGACATAGCCCATATCGCCAGGCCCATCTGGACGCCGAGAGAAGCGAATTTAATCCATTTCCCCATCTCCCAATATCTGATCTATCCTATGCTCTCTCCTCTCGGCCTTATCGAATGGCTCGAGGCTGAGTTTTCCGTTTGTAATCGAAACCACCCAGAGCTTCTTGGTGACCGAGTCCTCGAGGCAGAACTTGCCCCTGACGACCATGGCCGCCTCTTCTGACGGCGTGTAGATTGGTAAAATCGGTTTCGACATAAACAAACATCTCTTTCCCTATCATATAACGAAAAAGGAAAAAAGTCCAAAAAATAGTAGAAATGAGGACAATCGTCCGTTGTGGGTGGAAATAAGACAGGCTATCTTTGACAAAAGAAAAAGAAAATGGAAAGAAACGACAACAAGATAGTAGCGGATTACCTAGTGGGAAAATCCGAGATGAGCATAGACAAGATGGGCTGGTACGTAGACCCTGAGACAAACGTCCCATATCTTAACCCGCCGTTCGACAGATCCTGGGACATGCTCATACATGCTTGGCACATCTTCGCGACCGATCAATGGAACAGCGGAGTGGACATATCTTACGCTGCCAAAAAATTCAGCGAGTGCGTGGAAAGGAACGCACCAAAGACCGCTTGCGAGATACTGGCGAACGTTATAGCAGAGAGATCCAAACTCCAGGATTCGCCGGAGGCCGACCAAGAAGAAAAGAAATACAGCGAAGAAGAAGTCATAAGACTGCTCATATCGCTAAACCAGGAAATATGCGAGGTCGAAGATGTCAGAAGATGGTTCAACCAAAACAAGAAATAAGCCCGAGGGGGTGGGTATATATCATGATGTTGCATAAAAAAAGAATCCGCAGATTTTATATATAAACACAAAATAAGCTGTGTTAACTTGGAATACCTAACAATCGGAGTCACCATACTGGTAGCGCTCATAACATCCGTGATAGGTCCGATATTGGTCGACTGGGCCAAGACGAGGATAGCGAAGTCCGAGAAGAAGGGGCTGGTAGACGAGGCGATCGACACCAACGCCCTGGTAGACGACCAGCTTCACCAGATGATGGAAAAGCTCGGGTGCGACAGGATATGGCTCGCGCAGTTCCACAACGGCGGAAACTTCTACCCGACAAAGAAGTCGATACAGAAGTTCTCGATATTCTACGAGAAGCTCAGCCCGGGAACAACCTCCATATTCAGGATGCTACAGAACATACCGGTATCCCTATTCCCGCAGGCGCTCAGCACCGTACTCAAGGACAGGGAGCTAAAGGTAGAGGACGTCGACCAGGCGGATGAGCTCTACGGACTCGAGAACATATCCTACCCGCTACAGACAAAGTCTCTCTACATGGTCGGGGTTTACAGCCTCGACGACGAGCTGATAGGCGTCATCGGAATCGCCTTCAACACACAGCACTCGATGGTTCTCGACGAGTGGATATACCTCCGCCAGAAGATAGGGACAATAGGCACCCTCCTCACCGAGTACCTCTACACAAAACCCAAGAAGTAAATGCCAAGGATACTCCCATACCAGATTTTCCTCGAGAGGGAAAGGGAGAGGGAACACGCTAGGTTCTCCAGCCTGGCGACATTCAGGGGACACTCAGAGCTGGCCGGCAGAATGAGGGACAAGCAGGACACCCCCTTCCAGGACGACAGGGATTTCATAAAGCTCATCACTCTCTCCAGGCGAATAGGAAGAAGGAAGGCGCAGTTCAAGGTCATATGGAACCACACGGCGGGACACAGCCTCACCAAGCGCATAAAGGAAAGATCGTCCTTCCAGAGCATCAGCGAATTCAACGAGTACTTCAAGCAAGTCGTGAACATGATATTCCCGGACATGCTCGGGAAGGAAATCATCACCAACGGGAAGTACGCGATATACCTCAAGGAATACAACTTCACCATCATACTGGGAATCAACTTCGACAAGATACAGAACGGAATCTACGAGATAGTGGTCGTGACCATCGCGCCAGGAAGGAGCGAGCAGGAAGTTGTAAAAGTTATCGAAATAGTTTGACATCTTCGGAAAATAGATTATATTTACAGTATGATAAGCGAGAATCTTGATACAAAGCAAAAGTTCGTAGAGATGTGCAAGCTGTGCTACGAATGGAACGGGGAGATCTGCTTCCCTTTCGACACGATAACTCACTCCAACGAATGGGTATCGTTCAAGACGCACCCCGACTACAATATGCTCAGCGAGAAGATGACCAATCTTATGAAGCTGCTTAACAGCGACCGCTCATTGGCGGAGCTTGACGTAGAGGAAGATCTTTGGCACATGATATAATAATATATAGGATATGATAAAGAGATACATATCCTTCACAGAGAGCGACGACTATATGTCCAGGCACATAAAGTCAAGAGAGGAATTCATCAGATCCATATCCTCTTTCGAGGACGCCGCTGGCAGAGAGGAAGAACTCGTTGACTGGATAGGAAACGAAGGATACAACGATGAAAAGGAAGCCATAAAAGACCTAAAGGGCAAGACAAAGGAATGGCTGGCCCTTCCAAATCCATTTACCGCATACAGGGTTGTCGCGCTGGCAGACCCGTCCGACCTAAGGCACGAAGACCTGGGAGAGCACTGGACTCAATACGACTGGATGATAGACGGAGACCTCCTGAACTCGATAGGCGACGACACATGGGAAGAGGACGCAGAGCCTTATGTCATAACCGCGAAGATAAGGAAAGAGGACGTCGACGTGATGCAGACAATCGTTCAGAACCTCAGCTTCCCCAACGAGCACGAGATAAACCTCAAGAAAGGAGCCAGGCCAGAAGTCATATCGGTCACTCCGTTCGACGACTTTTAGCGATCGCTGCCATATAAAAACAAAAACTTTTATATGGAAAAGCACGATTTGCACCACGAGTTCGCGGAATACGACGAGAAAATCCACGCGCTCAAGATCAGCGACAGCCACTTCAGAAAGCTGTTCGACGACTACCACAAGGTAGACAAGGACATCCACAGACTGGAAGCCAACGAGATCTACACAGACGAAGAGCTGACGACGTTCAGGAAGAAAAGGCTAAAGCTTAAAGACCAGCTTCACCAAATCTTGAAATCTAACTAAGAAAATCCCGGCTATGTCGGGATTTTTTCGTATATTGCACCTATGGAAGAAGATTTAGACAACCTATCAGGATTCGAGAGGAAGATAAAGGAGATAATCGGCGACGATTACAAAGTACAACAGATACTGGAACTGTTCCCTGACACCATAGTGATGCCCCTTTTCTACAAGGGAGACCAGGCAGAAATGGACGGGAAGAAAATAACCATCGACGAATTCGGGATGAAAGGCAACCGATACATCTACTACTTCACCGACGAACAGGGAGAGCAGTGGTACGCAAGAGAAGAAGAACTAAAAGAGATAAACTAATGTCCAAATACAACCGAACATACCATTTCCCATTCTCGCCTGGAACAACCAGCGACGACAGGATTGCGAAGTCCATGTACAGATTGGTCGGCGCCGAGATAGTCATAACCGAGAAGCTAGACGGAGAGAACTGCGGGATGTGCAACGGCGGCGTCTACGCGAGGAGCCACGCCGCATTCACATCTTCACCCTGGTCGAGGGAAGCCCGCCAGATCCACGCCGCCAAGGTCAAGGGGATGCTGGGAGAGGACGAGATGCTGTTCGGCGAGAACATGGAGGGAATACACTCGATAGAGTATTCCGACCTGGCATCATACTTCTACATATTCGGATTGAGGAACGGCACCAAGTGGGCATCCTGGAAGGAAGTAGAGGAGACGGCATACCTTCTGGACCTGCCGACCGTGCCGGTGCTGTTCAGGGGAACAACATCCAGCGAGGCGGAGCTGAAGGAGATAGTGGAAGGCCTCGTATCGGGCGAGTCCGTGCTCGGAGGGAAGATAGAGGGCATCGTGGCGAGGACGGCCGAATCGTTCCAAGACGAAGAGTTCTCGGAGTGCGTGCTCAAATGGGTCAGGAAGGGACATGTGCAGACGGACGAACATTGGACAAGGAACTGGAAGAAAGCTTCCCTAAAGCAAGATATATGGAAAATCTGATGGTTCTGACAGACGACGATAGGGACATATTCGAGCAGCACTTCCGAGAGCACAACGAGAGCCTCATGTCAGAGAACAAATACTCGGAGATGATCGCATTCGATTTCCACATCGACTCGATAGCGTTCGATGGCGTCGACTTCGTCATAAGCGGAAGGACGAGGAGACCAGAGCTGGCAGACAAGATATCGGAGGACAACATCCCTCGCAATGTGAATTGGGAGGGAGAGGCGCAATCGATAAGGATGTCCTGTGTAGACGAGTCGATAAGAAACATATCGATTGCAGCGATAAGGGAGATACAGATAAAAAGATTAGGAATATGATTTAAATCTTAACCACTTCAAAATGATCTTTAAATATTTCGATATTCATTGTTGTAAATCTACCATCATCATAAGATACTGATGCTCTGTCATCTTTTAACTCGCACGTATATTCAAAATCCTTAAAGAAATTCATACCATTTTTGAATTTTATAGTCTTTGAACAAACACATTTAGTGTTTTCTTTACCTTCATTCAAGAACTGCCCAAATTTCTTAATTTTATTTATTTGTTCTCTCATTTACTTACTCATAGTTTTTATCTTTGTATATATAAATATTCGGAATTCATAAATAAATAATAGGATAAGGAAGATACAGATAAAAAGACTAGGGATATGAGCAGGACAATAAAGACAAACTCAGGAAGCGAGTTCCTGGTGAACATAAGCGGGGCGAAGCTGATAGGATGCCTGCTGAAGGAAGTGGGCGCCAAGCACTACGCCGACCTTATGGGACCGGACATGCCATATGACATGACGATGGAAGAGGCCGCGGACGCCGCGGCGTCGCTGACGCAGTTCCTGGACAGGGAAAGGTATTTCAGGTTCTACAACAAGCACAAGCACTTCTTCAGCGCGGACGCATCCATAAGCGACTTCGTCATATTCGTCGAGAAGACGATAAGGGACCTGCGAGACTCGGAAGGTTATGAGTGTATTTAGATGACCGATATGTCAAGGTAGAAATTCTGCTTGTCATCGATGAGATCGTCCATTGCCTTCTTTATGGCATCATCGCCCGCCTCAAATACCACGTTTCCGTGATAGTTGACGAAATCATATAGATCGGTATCAATGATATAGCCTTTGATCTTGTTGTATATCTCATCCAGGATCTCAGACTCATCATCATCGTACAGCTCGGTGATGCTGTATCCACCATACGTGCTGTGATGCGCTATCTCTACCTCGCACATCTTATCGGAAGCCTCCTGGCCAGATTCCATGGACATCCTGACGGTGAGAGCATCCCCACCCTCCCCTATCCTGAACCACTCGTCGCCATGCTCGTTCGCCCTTTCTTCCATTGACGCCATATCCTCCTTCAGAAGGTCGAGCATGTTCGGCGGCATCACCAAGATAGATATGTTGAACGCATATCTGTCAATAACGAACGTCCTTCCCGCGAAAATCTTCGAGTAGAGGTGGCACTTCGACCCAGGGAACTTCTCGTCAACCATCGCCTCGAACGCCCTCCACTGGAGGGAATCGACATCCACCTTCTCGTCCATGCCGAGGTCTATCATATAGAGCCCCTCCACGCCTTTTTCAATGTTCATCGCCTCGCTCGGCGTGTCGAAGACGGATATCACCGCCCACTTTATGTCCTCTTCGCTGCTGAAGCTCTCGAATAGCTTGATGTATCTCATATCCCTTATCCTTTATTTCTCATGCGGTCGCTCAGGACTCCCATATCGAACCTGGCCATCCTGAATTCCTCCACCCTCTTATTTGCCGCTGTGATGTTCTCATCAGGGTGCATCGCGCCGAGGCGCTGGCAGAAGCCCTTGAAGGCGTTGTAGCTCTCGACAGTGTCTATATTTTTCCATCCGATTCTATACTCCACTTCTCCTCCCTTCTGAACCTTCTCGTAATCTTCGATCCAGAGATCCGTGAATTCCTCTTCGTCCCCACCAGAGCTGCTAACCACCCTGCGCGACACGAACACCCCGTCGATCCAGACCCACACTATCAAGTCCATCCCCATGTCGATTATCTCCTCGGATACGGCCAGGTCGACGATCTCATTGACGAGGCCCATGTCTATCTTCCCCTTGGCGATCGGCTCTGACGATCGGTAGTCCTTCAGTATCTCTTCTATCTGTCCCTCGTCGAACTGCTCCCTCGCCTCATCGTTCTCCAGGAAGTATTCATCGGCGTCAAAGTAATCTTCTGGATCGTATCCCCCTTTCGCGAGCATCGGGTATATGTATCCCTTCCTCGGGTCGAGCCAATGCCCGATCTGATCGAGCGGGATGAACCAAGAAGGCACTCCTTCCGCACCATTGTCCTCGAACATCTTTCCGTATTTCTTTAAGTATCTCATATCCAAAAATCGTTTATCTCCTATACTCGAGGTTGATTGTCTCTCCGCTGCTCTGTCCCGTTATCGCGTCGGCGTACTGCTTGATCCTATACCCTACGAGCTTGGCGCCTTCCTGTGCCAGATTCAGCAGGTACTTCGCGTTTTCCTCCTTGTTCTCAGGAGAGATCTTGTACTGGCTTATGTCTTCCTCGACTATCTTCAGAGCTGCCTCCGCTGCCTTCACCACGTTGGTCCCCAAAGGAATCTCCTTCCCTGTCTTCTTAATCTCGAAGAGGTAAGCCTGCGCCTTCATCATCAAGGAGTTCTCTATCTCTGAGTTTCCTCTCTTCCTTATCTCCTCCAGAAGGCCTATCGCCATGTCTATGACGTACGGCGATGGCTTCTTATCAGAGCTGGCAGCCGCCGAGCAGAGCACGAACGCTAGGACTGCCAGAACCAGGACGCCCACTATTATCCTGAACAGAACAGGGTGACTCTCCTTAAATGCGACAATCCTACCCAGAACAGCACCAAAGAACCTCTTCATCGATCCTATGGCACTCAATCCCTTCTCGAGCATCGTCAGCATCAGCTCGCGTATGCCGTCGTTGAACCTCTCGAACCATCCCGTGACCGCATCAATGACGCCCTCGTTGGTCGCACTGAGCTCATCCACTATCGCCAAGAGCCTCTGCTCCGCCACGGAGAAATCCGCAAATCTATCTATCTTTCCCATATCCGAATATCATTTAAGCCCTTTGGAATGCGACCTCCAGTCGAGAACGTCCACATCCTTTATATCTATCCCGAACTTCGACTCCACCCATTCCTTCGCTATGTCGTTGATGTCCGACTGCTTCAGGGTATGGACTCCGAAGAAAGCCAGCATCCTGTCGTGATCCATATCGAGGATCCTATCAGTCCCGAATATCATCAGGTTGTCCCCCTCCTCGAACCTGAACAGGACAGTGCCTGGATCCTCCACCGAGTCCACCATCTCAAGCCCACCGAAGTTCCTCTCCAGCCACAGCTTCCCAGCCTCTATTATCGAGAAATGGTCGCTGCCAGGGAACTTGCCCTCGTATATGGTAATCCTCCTCTGGGCAATCTCGTGCTTCTTGGTCTTCCAGATAAACCTCTGCGGCTGGAGGAACACCCCGAGGTCCTTCTCCCCGTTCATATACTGCGTCAGCGCCTCGAGGCCGGCATCGAAGCCGGCGGTGAAATCCTTCTCCCCCTGCTCGGTGTGCTCGTTCTGCGGTTGGATAACGTATATCCTGAACATCGACGTGTCCCCATACTTATCGTTTATCTTCTCTTCCGTTACGGAACATCCGTCCAGGAAGCTGGCTATCTCCATCAGCATGTCTTCTTCTTGGTAGAAGCTCTCGTACCTAGCAAGCTTGGATTGGGCATCCCCCCAATATGTCTTCAAGTATCTCATATCCTTCTTCATCTATTAAAGTGAGGCTCGGCGGACACATCCACCAGGCCATATTCTCTATTGAGCCAATCTTCAACAACGACCTTGACCTGTTCCGAGGTCAGCCCGATGACCGAAGTCAGGAACGACCAGATTCGATTATACCCGATATGCGCGATATTGGTCTTCGCGTCGTATCCGAAAACGTTCTTAGATTCCCCATCGACGTAAACATAATCCCAGAGCATCCTAGACCTCGAACCCTTCGGGTCATTATCCACCTTCTCCAGCCCCGAGAAGTTCGCGGACAGCCACTCCAGGCCCGCCTCTTCAGGCGCCTTCTCGGACAGAACGATCGTCTTGCCATATTTGTTGATCGGATTCCACGCCAGGTAGATGCCGTGCTCCGACTCCATATACCTCTTCAGGGCATCTACCGCCTCGGCATCAGGCTTCCCATCGACCGTGTATATCCTGAACATCGACGTGTCCATATGATCATTTAGCACCAGCCTCTCTATCGGAAGATCCAGGAATCCCGCTATCTCCCTCGCCATGTCGTCTTCGTGGTAGAAGCTCTCATATGTCTTTAAGTATCTCATATCTCCTTTTCAATCAAACAGCTACATCGTACAGCACCGACCTCGGGAATCCCCCTATATCAGTCAGCCCATATTCATCGGCAAGCCAGCCCTTCAACAGCTCGGAGACGTTTTCCTTGTCCATCCCGAAATACGTCCTGAAGAACTTCCAGATGTCATCGTAGTTTATGTAGACATTTTTCTTATTCGGGTCGTATGCGAAGGCGTTCATCCCCTCTGTCTTTCTGTACAGGACAAGACCAGGATAATCGACGCTGTCCGCCTTTTCCAGACCTGACCAGTTCGCCCCGAGCCATTCGAGGCAAGCTGACTTGAGGTCTGTCTTCGTAAGGAATATGAGGTAATCAACATCTGTAAGGTATATGAAGTAAGGCACGATCACAAAGTGCAGCCCGCGCTCTTCCTGTATGTACCTGGAGAGAGAATCCACCGCTTCCTTCTCAGGACTCCCCTGCACGGAATATCCCATGAACATGGAAGTGTCGCCCCATTCTTCACCGAACCCGAACCTCTCGACTGGAAGGTCCAAGAACCCGCTTATGACCGTGGTCATGTCGTCCTCTTCGCGGAAGCTCTCGTATGTCCTCAAGTATCTCATCCCCTGTTTATCAATTCTATCTTCTCGTCCGGGAACATCCCCTTAAGCCTCTCCTCGAAGGCCTCCATCATATAAATCTCGTACAGCACCAGGTTCATATGGCTATCGTATACGTCTATCCTATACGAAACCTTCCTGGCCTTTCCCAAAGGCTTGTCGTTTATGAGATTCAGATCGCTCTCCCAAAGATTCATATAGCCCAGACTTTGACCAATCAGTTCCCTTTCTATCGCGGGACCGACGAATGAGTCGCCTACCACCCCGAACCAGACGGTGATGTCCCCGACATCAGCCCTTATGCATATCTCGTATCCATTGTCGAGCACCTCCTCGGAGATGGCGACGTCCCTTATGGCATCGATGAGCTCCCAGTTGATCCTGTCCTTCACGAACGGCTCGCAGCTCTTCTTGTAGGAAAATATGCCCAGCTCCGGCGCCTCATAATAAGCGTATTGATCCGCATCAATCGCAGACGACGGAACATATGTCCCATCGACATAAGAAACATAAACCTTGCCGTCCTTCGGATCGAGATAGTCCACGGCCAAACATTCACCAAAGTCCCTTTCGGTGGGGTCGAGCCTCACGAACCAATCAGGCAACGGGGCATTTTCCCCGTAGCTCGGAGAGTTGCTGGCCTCATAGTATTTGGCTAGCTTGGCCTGGGCGCCTTCCCAATATCTCTTCAAGTATCTCATATCCTATATATTCATTCGACTATTCGGAAACTTTCCTTGGGATATGTCTGGATGTCGTTGAAATACGATCTCTCGACATCCACTCCAGGATATTCGGGGCGGAGCGCACCAGGGACTCCGATCTTACGCACCCACCGCTCGACGCCAGCCAAGACTGTACTCATAGTCAGGTTCAGAACATCCCTGAAGAAACGCCCTCCCCTCTCATAGGAGACCCACGCCCTGTCCTGGTGGAGATAGTCTGCCAGATTCCCGAAGTCATCCTGACCCAATATCGACTTCTTCAGCGCGAACCAAAGAACAGGCTTGCCCTCCTTGTCGACATAGAATATCCTCGGGGCAGGGGAGAGCACCTTCTGGAACTCCAGGCCGACGTTGGCAACCATCCACTTCTCTATCGCGTCCCCTATGCCCTCTTCCGTAAGAATGACCAAGTACCTCGCCCGGACAGCGCCTACCATGGAATACATATCACCTTCCTGGCCCGGGGGAACATCGAAGTCTACCCATCTGACGAGCTCCATGGAAAGGCCGTGCTCCGACTCCAGCATCGCGGACAGCGCGGACAGCGCCTCTCCTGCTTCCTCCTCGACGAGGCCATCTACCTCATAAGCCCTGAGCATCGACGTGTCCCCATTGCCCTCCAGGCTGTATTCGCTTACTGAGCAGCCGTCCAGGAAGGAAGCAATCTCCCTCACCATGTCGTCTCCGTGGTAGAATCCCTCAAATGTCTTAATGTACCTCATATCTAAAACAAGGGCGAACATATTCCGCCTCTCCGTATATATTAAGAAACCAACATCCAAAAACAGAATGGACATCAAAGAATACGTAAGGGCGCTGTCGATGAAGGACAAGAAGACCCTCTCACAGAAGACCCTCAAGCTCGCCGAAGAAGTAGGAGAGCTCGCCAAGATAGTGCTTCCATATGACAGCGCGCACGGGACGAACCACAGGTTCACCGACAGGGAAGCCCTGCTCGAGGAGGTGGCGGACGTGTACCTGACCAACATATCGATAGCGCACTCGCTCGGGTTCACCGACGAGGAGCTCGAAGACATGATAGCCAAGAAGGCGGAGAAGTGGGGGCTGCTCCAGGCAAAGGAGGAGAAGGCGGAATTCCCTCTCCCGTACGAGATACACGTAACGATCGACCTCGAGAACTCATTCGACTCGACCGTTGAAGGCTTCAGGGAAGACTGCAGGAACATAGGGGTCAAGCCGATAGTCATCGACCTCGAGGCGGGAACGGAATCCCTCAAGGACGTGATGACCAGCTCCAGGGCGTTCGGGGACAACAGGGCGGCGTACGAGGAGTCCGCCAGGATAAAGAAGTCGCTCGAAGACAAGGGATACAAGGTGATAAGGAACAAGATAGAGACAGTCCCCTGGCACCCAGCCGCCCCACAGGAGGCAGACCACAACCCGGACAGCCCGCTGTTTCACGGAGACCCGATACCGAACGGATGCTACTTCGAGGCGCACATAGGCGTGCTGATAACGAAAAAGCAGAAGAATGCGCTGAGCAGGCTCATCAAGGACTTCAACGACAGCGACAGCTATATAGAGCAGAGCGGCAAGGCCAAGCTTTCCAGGAACTTCTTCAAGAAGGCGAAGGACGGAGAGAGGTTCGTCAACATGATCACGTACAGATCCAATATGGAATACAGGGAGAACTTCGAGAGCGAGGTCAGGATGCTCGAGAGGTTCCTTTCCGACCCAGAACAAAGACACCTATGGTCCGATGTCACGGAGAGATTCGAGTTCGAGAAGCCCGAGATAGAGTACGCCATCTACGACACAAACGTCAAGAGGGACGCCAAGTGGATGCTTGCATAGGATCCGCTGGCGTATCCAGGAGTTAATATATACTCTATGTTAAGCAGGATTTCATCATTTTCAGGCCCATTGGCAAAGCTCTTCATGCCCCTTGGCATGTCTCAGTCCATGACCACGTCGGGACTAATACTCCAGTGGGAGATAGGAGATGGGGCATCGTACCTTGGATATGGGACGACCATCGAGGACATGACCGCCAACAGCGCGGACGGGGTAATAGTAGGCACCGTCTCATATGGTGGAGGATACCTATCGATACAGGGATCGAGCACCGAATACGTGAGGACAGGCGACCTGAACTCATACCTGATCCCACCAACAACGGGAACGTCCATATCGGTGTTCATGTGGGTATACCCGACGACGAACGGGATAATGCTTGCAGAAGAAGGGACGACAAGTGGAGACGGCGGCTCTTGGTATGACGCGCAGATACAGAGGAATTCTTCGGGGAACTACCTTATAAGCGTTTGGCCTTACACCGCGGGAAACCCTCTAATAACATCAAGCTCTACATATCCACTCAACGAATGGCACTACGTCGGATACACGTATGACGGAACTACACTGAGGGGATATGTGAACGGAGTACTGGTCGGATCCACGGCAGTCACCAGGCAGTCACCAGGCAACAACGGAAAGGGGATGTACTACTACGTGGGATACCCAACGTCTACCAATATGGTCACAAGTCCAGGCGGGTTCGGACAAGGGCCTACATCTGCATTCAGGTTCGGCGGCATGCACGTATACAACAGGGGCATCAGCGCGACGGAGGTGCTCGGAAACTACAACTCCCAGAAGGACGGATACGTCGAGGTTCCCACATCAGGACTACAGCTTCTGCTGGACGACTCAAGCTACCCAGGAACGGGAACCACATGGTACGATATGAGCGGCAGCGGCAAGAACGCCACGCTGGTCAACTCTCCAACTTTCGTTTCGACGGACGGCGGATACTTCTCCTTGAACGGGACCAACCAATACTTCACAGTGCCATCAGGATTCGCGGACTTCACATCGGGGATAACCGTCCTGACGTTCGCAGACATGGGCAGTGCCTCGAATTGGGAGAGGCTGATCGACTTCGGGCAGGGAGAGGCAGACGACAACATAGTCTTCGCCAGAGAAGGGACGACGAACAAGCTAACGTTCGAGTTCTACAACGGAACATCCATTTCCCTATCGGTGGATCTGGATGGCGGAGTCGTGGACAACGAATGGGGATTCTACGGATTCAGGGCGGACGGCTCTACGTACAAGCTCTTCAACGCAACCATGTCCGCGACAGGATCGAGCGCCGCCCTGCCAGCGAACGTCACGCGAAACCTGAACTACATAGGCGAGAGCAACTGGGCAGCAGACTCCTTCTTCGACAGGTATATGGGAGTCATCGCCGTCTACAACCGAGCCCTCTCGGACTCGGAGATAGACACCTTCTACAACTACTACAAGGAAAGATACATGGGGTACGTGAGGAGTAACCTAATCCTCCACATAGATCCATCCAAGAAGCTGTCCTATCCAGGTACGGGAACTTCGGTCTACGACCTGACGACGAACTCGCTCGATGGGACGGCCGCCACCATCTCGTTCACCGATCCATATATCACCTTCAACGGAACCACTCAGATATCGATAGCAGACAACTCGTTGCTGGAGCCAGGTTCGGGAGACTTCACGATGGAAGTATGGGTCAATCCAACTGTGCTCATCGGATCTCAGGTCATCCTCGGAAAATTCGATAACGGAGGGGCGTCACAGGATGTGTCCTACAGCATAAGGGTCAATTCTGGTGGGAAGATATACTCCCAGATAGGAAACGGCACAAGCGTCGTCGACTCCACGCTGTACACGCCTACCATAGGCGATTGGGTTCAGATAGTCTACGTATGGAAGAACGTCTCTACCAACAGCCTGGAGACATACATAAACGGCGTCTCCATCGGCAGCGTCAGCCATTCGTTCGCCAGCATACTCAACACCGCGAACAACCTATACCTCGGATCGTACAACGGCGGCGAGTACTCCCAGTACTTCAACGGAAAGATAGGGGTCGTGAGACTATACAGCGCGGCCCTCTCCGCATCGGAAGTCAAGAGGAACTTCGAGTCCGACCGCACCACTTACGGAATATAAAAAATAATCCGTATATTCGTGGAATGAACGAATTCGCGATCTGCGTCTCGAACCGAATGGAGAGGTTCGACCTGGAATTCCCCATAACGGTCGGGAAGGTATACCGAATATTGGAAACAAAGTACGTCTTCGGGCTAGAGTCTTTCGTCATAGTCGACGACGAAGGCAAAGAATCCGATTACCAGGCGTATATGTTCCTCTACCCGATTAGCAAGGAAGAGCACAGAGAGCACAAACTAGAGGAGCTGGGGATATGAGCATAGGAAATAGACTGAAAAACAAAGAAACCGTGGCAGTCACGCCAAGACAGGACATCAGGCCGTCCACTGCCTTTCCGGACACATACAGAAAAGGCGAGCGGTATTTTGCGGAACTCCAAAGGACAGGCGTCGCGAAGGTATACATCCCCAATGGGAACTTTGAGTACTGGACGTTCTTCATAGAGGACATGGAAGGGTTCTTCATAGACATCGAGCAGCAGAGAGAAGACAGACTTAAAGAAATAGGAATATCATGAAAAGACTATTGCATAGAGAGGAGATAAAGCACGGGACATATGCCGAGTGCGCCACTTCGGACACCATCTACACCATCCTCATCGTGGACGGCACCAGATACTATACGGTCGAGGGCTGCGATTGGAAGATGGCGGAAATAACGGGGCTCGATTGGTACGAGACCCCCGCGACCCTGGCGCGCGCAAGGATGAAGAAACTAGAGGATCTGGGAATATGAAGGCATATACGATAAGGCTGGCACACAATGGGAAGATCGTGGCGAGCAAAGACAAGGTAATGATCTCTTTGGAAGACATATACAAGACGATCAGAGAGGATGTGGAAGCGGAGTTCGACATCGACGTCGGCGCATACTCGGTCCACTCGATATGCACGGATAAGGAGAAGAGAATCATCACCATCGAGATAAGCGACGAGCATATGGCGGAGATCACCGAGAAGAGAAGGGAAGCCAGGCTCGGGCAGCTCGGTATCTGAAATTTGGATTGTCCGGAAACATTACGTATATTGCAAATAAAACCGAATATGGAAACAGGAAGAATGCTATATGAGACCGACATCCAGGGACAGAACTACAAGCTGGGTGTATATGGGATATTCGACACGCAGAAGGTTCGATGGACATACCACGTCATATCATACGAAAAGAAGGCGGGAGGCGCTGGAAACATCATGCTGACCTATGCCATCTGCGGGACGTACAAACAGCCAGAATACTCAGACATAAGGAAATACGGAAAGCAGTTCGAGACGAAGGAGCTGGGGCAGAAGTTCATCGAGGACTACAAGATGAAGTGGGAATCAGGGTCGAACATCACCAAGCAAGAGATGAGGGACAGGAAGATAGACGACATCCTTGACGAAGAATAGAAAACAGATGACAGCGCACTACCATATCCAGCTGACATACAAGGGAAAGCAGGTCAAAGAGGGAAATCTCGATCGGGCCATCTGCACCCCTGATATGAACATATTCACCGTGATCATAGATTCGTGCAAGGATATTTTCGGACTGGACATCACCGAATATTTCTTCGACAGAATAACCATGCCCGACGACAGGATATCCATAGAGATAACCGACGAGCACATGGCGGAGATAACGGCGGAGACAAGGGACAAGAGAATGTCGGAGCTCGGCATATAAGAGCGACGACATCCTCCCCTTATCGACATATAAAAGAAAAAGACCCTATGAAGACAATATGCATCAAGCCGAGCTC
>JACCDW010875273.1_pt1 | contig 19479 bp, 17 predicted proteins | sample 7449781 | NCBI WGS metagenome assembly JACCDW01 (sample SAMN15323449, study PRJNA562643) | freshwater metagenome | isolation source: river surface water | place: USA:Blue River Watershed | collected 2017-08-18
ACTACAACTGGAAGACCTTCATCGAGGTCTACCTCGAGGATTATCACGTCGAGCCCTTCCATCCGGGCCTCGGCAACTTCGTCACCTGCAATGACCTGCGCTGGGAAATGGGTCCGGGCTACAGCGTGCAGACGGTCGGCGTGAATTCGGCGCTGATGAAGTCCGGCTCGCCGGTGTACCAGAAGTGGCATGACGAGGTGCTGCGCTTCAATGGCGGCAAAGTGCCCCCGTTTGGCGCGATATGGATGACGATCTACCCGAACATCATGGTCGAGTGGTACCCGAACGTACTGGTGGTGTCGACGCTGTGGCCGAAGGGCCCGCAGAAGACCACCAATGTGGTCGAGTTCTACTATCCCGAAGAGATGGCGCTGTTCGAGCGCAGCTTCGTCGATGCCGAGCGCGCCGCTTATATGGAAACCTGCGTTGAAGATGACGAGATCGCGCTGCGCATGGATGCGGGCCGCAAGGCCCTGCTCGAGCGCGGCACCAGCGAAGTCGGCCCCTACCAGTCGCCGATGGAAGATGGCATGCAGCATTTCCACGAGTGGTACCGCAGCAAGATCGCCGTCTGATGTTTGCCTCACCCGGCAGGGCTGGCATGGCCGCCCTGCCGGTGTTCTTCTCTTCCCTTTCTTATGCTGTGTGCCGCATGCTGACTGATGCCGCACGGCCGTCCTGACAGGAACCAAGCCCCGATGCAGTCGTTGTGGATGCTGTTTGCCGCCTTCGTGTTCTCGCTGATGGGCGTGTGCGTGAAGCTGGCGTCGGACACGTCGTCAACTTCCGAGATCGTGATGAGCCGCGGCGCCGTCGGCGTGCTGGTGCTGTATTCGCTGGCACGCGCGCGCGGCCTGCCGCTGAAGACAGCCTATCCCTGGCACCATGCATGGCGCGGCTTCGTCGGCGTCACCGCGCTGTGGCTGTGGTTCTTTGCCATCGGCCAGCTGCCGCTGGCGACCGCGATGACGCTGAACTACATGGCGCCGATCTGGATCGCGGCGATCGTCTTCACGCTCGGCTGGTGGCACGGCACGCGCCGCTTCGAATGGGGGCTGGCCGCAGCCATCACCACCAGCTTCTGCGGCGTCGCGCTGCTGCTGAAGCCGACCATCCACGCGGAACAATGGCTTGGCGGCGTGACCGCGCTGGTCTCCGGCTTTCTCTCCGCGCTTGCCTATATCCAGGTGAAAAAGCTCGGCCAGCTCGGTGAGCCGGAATACCGCGTCGTCTTCTATTTTTCCGCCAGCGGCGTGATCGCCGGCCTGCTCAGCGGGCTGGTCGACAGCGGGCTGCAGACCGGCGAGCTGCGCATCATGCACGCGCTGTCGTCACGCGACCTGCTGTTGCTGGCGTCGATCGGCGTGACCGCCACCATCGCGCAGATCGCGATGACGCGTGCGTACCGGCTGGGCGCGATGCTGGTCACAGCGAACCTGCAGTACACCGGCATTGTCTTTTCCAGCATCTGGGGCATGCTGATCTGGCATGACCGGCTCGACCTGTGGGGCTGGTCGGGCATTGCGATCATCCTCGCCAGCGGGGTGGCCGCGACCTTTTATAATGCCCGCAGCAGTAGCAGTAACGCGTCAAAAAAAACAGACCAGGAGACCTGCTGATGCCGTTCACCACGCTGATCACCGCTGCCGAATTGAAGCAGCACATCGACAACCCCACCTTCGTCATCCTCGACTGCCGCGCCGAGCTGACCGACCCGAAGGCCGGCGCCGCCGCCTTTGCCGCCGGCCACATCCCCGGCGCCCAGCATGCGGACGCGGATCGCGACCTGTCGGACAAGTCGCCCGGCCCGAACGGCGAATTCCGCGGGCGCCACCCGCTGCCGGCGCCGGAAGCCTTCATCGAAACGCTGCGCAACTGGGGCGTGTATCCGAATTCGCAGGTGATCGCGTATGACGCGCACGGCAGCATGTTCGCATCACGGCTGTGGTGGATGCTGCGCTGGGTCGGCCACCACGGCGTGGCCGTGCTCGACGGCGGGCTGGCCGCGTGGCAGGCAGCCGGCGGTGAACTGACGAAGGATGTGATCAATCGCCCGCGCGGCTCGATCACGCTGCAGCCTTCGCTGGTGTCGACGGTCCGTGCCGACGACGTGCTGGCCAACCTGTCGGCGCGCGCGAAGACCGTGCTGGACGCGCGTGCCAATGACCGCTACCGCGGCGAGAACGAGACCATCGATCCGGTCGGTGGCCGCATCCCGGGCGCGAAAAATCGCTTCTTCAAGGACAACCTGCAGGCCGATGGCTCTTACAAGCCGGCGGAGCAGCTGCGCACCGAGTTTTCCGCGCTGATCAAGAACCCGGAGAGCACGATCGCGCAGTGCGGCTCCGGCATCTCCGCCTGCCATAACCTGCTGGCGATGGAAATCGCCGGGCTGTCCGGCGCGGCGCTGTATCCGGGGTCGTGGAGCGAATGGTGCGCCGACGCGTCGCGGCCGGTGGCGACCGGCCATCCCTGAGCCCCCCCGGGGTACCGGATCACGTTCCTGCAGGCCGGGATCCGGCCTGCCCTCCCTACCTCAATGCACGTGGAAGCGCTGTGTCAGCAGCAGCACGATGCCTACGCCGAGCGCGATCAGGAGCACCTGCGGCACCGTCTCGCGCCAGGTCGCGCGGCGCTGCATCTGCGGCATCAGGTCGCTGACCGCGATATAGATAAAGCCTGAAGACGCCAGCACCAGCACATACGGCAGCAGGTGGATGCCTTCGCCGAGCGCGTAGTAGCCGACCACGCCGCCGACCACCGACATCAGGCTGCAGATCAGGTTGTACACATAGGCGCGCGTCTTCGTGAAGCCGGCATTCAGCAGCACGATGAAGTCGCCGATTTCCTGCGGTATCTCGTGCGCGGTAATGGCCAGCGCGGTGATCACGCCCAGCTTCGGGTCGGCGAGGAAAGCCGCCGCGACCAGCACGCCGTCGGTAAAGTTGTGCAGGCTGTCGCCGACCAGGATCATCCAGCCCGACTTGCCGGCCTCGTGCGCGTCATGGCCATGCTCATGGCCGTGGCCGTCGCCCTCGTAATGATGCGAGTGGCGCAGGATCGCAAGTTTCTCGAGCAGGAAAAAGCCGAGCAGGCCAGCCAGCAACGTGGCGAACAGCACATGCGGGTTGGCGTCCGATTCGAAGGCCTCCGGCAGCGCATGCAACAGCGAGGTCGACAGCAGCACGCCGACCGACAGGCTGACCAGGCGTTCCACCATCTTCGACAGCAGGCTGTACGACAGGAAGGCGGCGGCTGAAATGCTGAGCGCCCCGGCCAGGGCCGTGGCGAGCAGGATGGATGACAGCGTGGTGTTAATTTGTTTTTCCCGGAAAGGCTGCGCAGCCGGCCGGCGCCGGCCGCGTCAACAGCAAAGCCCGCTATTTTACGGGTCTGTGGATTAAAGCATGCAGCTCCCGAGCCGGCAATGCGCCGAATGCCGTACGCGGCCCGGTCAGACGCCGTGCTTGTGCAACCAGTCGATGCAACGCCGCCAGCCGTCGCGTGCGTCTGCTTCGACGTAGCTCGGCCGGTAATCCGCATGAAAGGCATGGCCGGCGTCCGGATACACGACGATCGCCGAGCCGCTGTCGCCTTTGGCCAGCGCTGCACGCATCGCATCGACCGAGGCCAGCGGAATGCCGTCATCCCGGCCGCCGTATAGCCCGAGTACCGGCACTTTCAGCGCCGGCGCAATGTCCACCGGATAAGCCGGTTGCAGCGCGTTCCGTTCGCCGGTCAGCCGGCCATACCAGGCGGCTGCCGCCCCGAGCTTCGGATTGTGCGCGGCGTACAGCCAGGTGATGCGGCCGCCCCAGCAGAAGCCGGTCATGGCCAGACGCGATGTATCGCCGCCATGCTGCGCGGCCCAGTCCCGCCAGGCGTCGAGGTCGAGCATCACCTGCTCGTCGGGCACTTTCGCGACCAGGTTCTTCAGCAGGTCGGGAATCGACGTGAAGGCCGACGGATCGCCCTGCCGTGCAAAGAGGTCCGGTGCGATCGCAAGGTAACCGAGCTTCGCGAAGCGGCGCGCAATGTCGGCAATATGCTGGTGCACGCCAAAAATCTCGGAGACCACCAGCACCACGGGCAGCTTCGCCTTACCCTTCGGCTGCGCGCGGTAGGCCGGCAGCGAGCGCCCGCCAATATCCGTCAGGACCGTGCCGGCCTCGAGCCCGTCGGCATCGGTGACGATGGCCGCAGACGACAGGGTCGGCAGCACGGCGGCAGCAAAACCGGTGCCCAGCGCCACCTTCATGAAACCGCGCCGATCCGGGAGCGGCTGTGCATTCGGGTTGGACAGCAGGGAATCGAGCTCATCGGCAAGGTCGTTCATCGCGTCACTCCTGAGACAGCGGGCGAAGTTTCCATGGAGGTCATGTGGCTGGATGATGCGTACCGACCGCTCGATCAGTGCGCCTCTTCCCAGTTCGCGCCCGTGCCGACTTCCGCCACCAGCGGCACCTTCAGCTGCGCGACGCCGGCCATCAGTTGCGGCAGCTTTTCCTTCACCCGCGCCAGCTCCGCCTGCGGCACGTCCAGCACCAGTTCGTCATGCACCTGCATCACCATCCGCGTGCCGAGCTGCTCGCTGTCCAGCCAGTCCTGCACGGCGACCATCGCGAGCTTGATCAGGTCGGCGGCGGTGCCCTGCATCGGCGCATTGATCGCCGCCCTTTCCGCAGCCTGCCGGCGCGGGCCGTTCGGCGAATTGATCTCGGGCAGCCACAGGCGGCGGCCGAACACGGTCTCGACATAGCCCTGCGACTTTGCCTGCTGGCGGATGTCGTCCATGAAGCGCTTCACGCCGGCAAAGCGGGTGAAGTACTTGTCCATGTACATCTGCGCAGCCGAGCGCTCGACGCCGAGGTTGCCGGCCAGCCCGAACACGCTCATCCCGTAGATCAGGCCGAAGTTGATCACCTTCGCTGCGCGCCGCTGCTCGGCCTGCACTTCGTCCAGCGGCACGCCGAAAATTTCGGCGGCAGTCGCCCGGTGGATGTCCTCGCCGGACGCGAACGCCTTCAGCATCCCGTCATCTTCCGACAGGTGCGCCATGATGCGCAGCTCGATCTGCGAATAGTCGGCTGACACGATCACGTTGCCCGGCGACGCGACGAAGGCCTCGCGAATGCGGCGGCCCTCGGCAGTGCGCACCGGGATGTTCTGCAAATTGGGCTCGTTCGACGCCAGCCGCCCGGTGACGGCGACCGCCTGCGCATAGTTCGTGTGCACGCGCCCGGTGGCCGGATTCACCATCTTCGGCAGCTTGTCGGTGTAGGTCGACTTCAGCTTGGCAAGGCTGCGGTAGTCGAGCAACAGGCGCGGCAGCGGATAGTCCTCGGCCAGCTTCTGCAGCACCTCTTCATCGGTCGACGGCGCACCGCTCGCGGTCTTCTTCACCACCGGCAGCTGCAGCTTGTCGAAAAAGATCTCGCCGATCTGTTTCGGCGAATTCAGGTTGAACGGCTGGCCGGCGAGTTCATAGGCCTGCCGCTCCAGTTCCATCAGCTTCAGGCCCAGTTCGTGTGACTGCGCGACCAGCCGCGCCGCATCGACCAGCACGCCGTTCCGTTCGATCCGCTGCAGCACGCGCGCTGTCGGCATCTCGATGCGCTCGTAAACATAGCGCAGGCCATCGTTCTTCTCGATGCGCGGCCAGATCGCCTGGTGCAGCTGAAGCGTGACATCGGCGTCCTCGGCCGCATATTCGGTCGCGCGATCGATCGCGACTTCGTCGAAGCCGATCTGCGATGCGCCCTTGCCGCAGACGTCCTGGTAACTGATGGTCTTGCGCTCGAGCCAGCGCAGCGCGAGGCTGTCCATGTCATGCGTGCGGTGCGACTCGAACACATAGGATTCCAGCAGCGTGTCATGCACGATGCCCTGCATGCGGATGCCGTAGTTCTCGAGCACGTGGCAGTCGTACTTCAGGTGCTGCCCGAGCTTGGGCCGGGACGCATCCTCGAGCCACGGGCGCAGCTTCGCCAGCACATGCTCGCGCGACAGCTGCTGCGGCGCATCAGGATAACGGTGCGCCAGCGGGATGTAGGCCGCACGGCCGGCCTCGCAGCACAGCGAGATGCCGACCAGCTCGGCGCGCATCGCGTCCAGCGACGTGGTCTCGGTGTCGAGCGCCGTCAGCGCGGCTGCATTCACCACGGCGATCCACTGGTCGAGCTGCGCGTCGGTCAGTACCGTCTCGTAATGCGTCTCGGCCGGCGGGTCGGCGGCGAACAGGCTCCCCTGCGGCTCGCCGTCGGCGGCCACCTGCGGCTGCGCATCGCGCGCCAGCTCCGCATTCAGCTCGCGCAGCCAGGTGCGGAAACCCATGCGCTCGAAGAAAGCCTTCAGCGCGAGCTTGTCCTCCGGCTGCTGGCGCAGCGATTCAAGGATGGACACATGATGGCCGGACAGGTCGCAGTCGCACTTCACCGTCACCAGCTGTCGCGACAGCGGCAGCCACTCGAGCGCACGGCGCAGGTTCTCGCCGACCACGCCGCCGATTCCGGCCGCATGCGCGATCACGCCGTCGAGGCTGCCGTACTGCGCCAGCCACTTCACCGCCGTCTTCGGGCCGACTTTGTCGACGCCGGGCACGTTGTCGACGGCATCGCCGACCAGGGTCAGGTAGTCGACGATGCCTTCCGGCGGCACGCCGAATTTTGCGATCACGCCTGCGCGGTCGAGCGTCTCGTTGCTCATCGTGTTGACCAGCGTGACCTGTTCATTGACCAGCTGCGCGAGGTCCTTGTCGCCGGTCGACACGATGGTCTTCAGGCCGCGCCCGGTGGCTTCGCAGGCCAGCGTGCCAATCACGTCATCGGCCTCGATGCCCTCGACCATCAGGATGGGCCAGCCGAGCGCGCGCACCACTTCGTGGATGGGTTCGATCTGCCGCGCCAGGTCTTCCGGCATCGACGGCCGGTGCGCCTTGTATTCGGCATACAGGTCATCGCGGAAGGTCTTGCCCTTGGCGTCGAACACGCAGGCGATGTAGGCCGCATCGTGATCCTGGCGCAAGCGGCGCAGCATGTTGATCATGCCGTAGATCGCGCCGGTGGGCGCGCCGTCCGCGTTGCGCAGGTCGGGCATCGCGTGAAATGCGCGGTACAAATAGCTGGAACCGTCGACCAGCAGCAGGGTATTGTTCATGTGAAAGCGGCCGGAAATCCCCGCTGCGGCTGCAGCCGGGCTGAAAGGGGGACGCCGCGGTGCGAAACGCGCGCGGCAAACGCGCCCGATTATGGCAGAGTTTGCTGCGCTCGCAGGCCGCGCTGGAGACGATCCGGCACGGTTTGCTAGAATGAGCGCGTCGCGCCCGATCGGGGCGCCCACCGTACGGATCACGATGAACCAGCCCATGAACCGACTGCACAATCTGCGTCTTGCCTGCCTCGGCGCGCTGCTGTCGGTCGCAGCCGGCATGGCCGTGGCGGACGAGCACGCAAGCGACGTCGCCTCGCCTGACAATCCTGTCGCGTCGACGCGCGTGCCGGACGGCACCACCACCCTCACGCAGACGCGCGAACAGAACGCGGTGACGTCAGTGCGCGTGCAGCGTGGCGACAATGTGTACCACGTGACGCCGGCCGAGCAGATCCCGTATTACCAGGAAGGCGGGCGCGCCGCGACCTGGGAGATTTTCCAGTTCCGCCCCGGTAGTACGCCGGACCGCAAGTCCTTGCCGCCGCCGCAACGTTAATTTCAACCGTCACCGGCTTCGCCGGACAACCACTACAGCTATGGCAGTTTTCACCCCGGTCACCCTGGACGAGATCATTCCCTGGGCGGCCCGATTCCCGATCGGCACGGTCAAGTCGCTGCGGGGGATCTCCTCCGGCATCGAGAACAGCAACTTCTTCCTCGGCACCGACCGCGACGAGTTCGTGCTGACCCTCTTCGAAAAGCTCAGCTTCGAACAACTGCCGTTCTACCTGAACCTGATGCGCCATCTCGCCGAGCGCGGCGTACGGGTGCCGGCGCCGATCGCCAGCGACCGCGGCGAGATCATCAATACGCTGCACGGCAAGCCGGCGGCGATCGTCACCAAGCTGCACGGCGACTGGCAGCCGTCGCCGCAGCCGGTGCACTGCCGCGAAGTCGGCGCGATGCTGGCGAAGATGCACCTCGCCGGCCGCGACTACCCGCTGTACCAGCCGAACCTGCGCGGGCTCGACTGGTGGCGCGAGACCGCGCCGGTGGTGCTGCCCTACCTGCCCGCCGACGCACAAGACCTGCTGCGCGCCGAGATGCACTTCCAGGAAGCTTTCGCCGCTTCTGCGCTGTACCGCAAACTGCCGAGCGGCCCGATTCATGCCGACCTGTTCCGCAACAACGTGATGTTCGACGGCGAACGGCTGTCGGGATTCTTCGACTTCTACTTCGCCGGTTGCGACACCTGGCTGTTCGACGTCGCCGTCACCGTGAATGACTGGTGCATCGACCTGGACACCGGCGAGACCGATCCGGACCGCGTGCGCGCCATGCTCGACGCCTACCACGACGAACGTGCGTTCACGCCCGAGGAAGAGGACGCATGGCCGGCCATGCTGCGCGCAGCCGCGCTGCGCTTCTGGCTGTCGCGGCTGTATGACTACTACCTGCCGCGCGAGGCCGAGATGCTGACCCCGCACGACCCGACCCACTTCGAACGCATCCTGCGCCACCGGATCGGGCACGCGGTCGAGGCGCTGGCCTGATGGAGCGCCTTCCCGCCAGCGCAGGCATCGACTGGATCCGGCAGGGCTTTGGGCTGTTCCGCCGGCAGCCGGCTGAATTGTCGCTGCTGTTCCTGCTGTACATGCTGCTGATGTTCTCGCTGTCGCTGATACCGCTGGCAGGACAGGTGCTGCCGCTGCTGCTGATGCCGGCGTTCTCGATGGCCTTCATGCAGGCCTGCGTCGACATTGAAGCCGGGCGCAAAGTGCGGCCCGGCCTGCTGCTGACGGCCTTCCGTTCGCCTGCGCTCGGCACGCTGCTGCGACTGGGCTCGCTGTACATGCTGGCAGCGATCGCCGCCGTCGCGCTGTCATCGCTGGTCGATGGCGGCACGTTCTGGAAGCTGATGTCCGGTCAGCTGAAAGCCGATGACGAAGGCGTTGCGGCAGCCAGCCTGCCGCTGGCGATGGTGTTCTCCGCACTGGTCTACCTGCCGTTCGCAATGGGCTTCTGGCATGCGGCGCCGCTGGCCACCTGGCAGCGGATGGGCCTGTTCAAGTCGCTCTTCTACAGCTTCTTTGCCGTGCGCCGCTGCGGCAAGGCCTTCCTTGCGTACACGCTCGGCTGGATCGTGGTCGGGATTGCCGCGCCGGCGATGCTCAGCGCACTGCTCGGCTTGCTGCTAGGCAAAACCCTCGTGACCGTCATGCTGCTCATGCCGCTGTCGGTCATCCTTACCCTCGTGATGTACTGCTCTTTCTACCCCACCTATACGGCGGTGTTCGGCCAGCCGGAACAACGGTAAACCTTGCGTTCCAGATAGATATCTATTTGTCGTTAGATCGAAAACTGCGTTTTTCGATGTTATTTCGCGACATAGTTTCTCGGAGGGAACGCATGAAAAACATCGGGAGCCGCATCTCCAGTTCGCTGGCCGAGCTTGTTTCCAAGCCGGGCCGGCAGGAAAAAGACAGCGACGTATTGATGGGCGTCGGGGTCAAGGTGCTGAAAAACGGACCGAACATCGGCAAGATGGTCGGCCTTTTTCGCGGCGTCAGTAACTCGTCGGCCGGCACCCAGGTCCGAAACTCGATGCTGGGCCGCCAGGTAGCCACCCAGCAGGACATCATCAACGTGTTCAAGTCTTGCGGGATGAGCGAAGACCAGGCCACTCGGGCAATGGACAACGTACGCGTGATCGGCAAGGGATTTTCCGCGGGCGATGTGAAGCGTGAGGTTTCGCAGTTCGAAACCCGCGAGACCCAGTTCGTCGGGGCGAGATCATTCCTCAGTTCAGAGCCGGACAAGGCCTGAGCGCAACGCCAGACCGGCGACATGCACGGGGATTATCAGGCGGGTGATTCGCGCTCGCCCTGATAAAAAGCCGATCGATCATTTTCTGCGAGGGATCTCATGGGTGAGCTAATCCAGGGTATCTGCATTCAGAAAAGCAATCTGCCGAAAAATGCTCCCGTTGAAGAATGCGAAAAGGTGGAAGACGGCTTCGTCTACCGCTTCCAGCGCAGGACCGACGTGAGCCCCATCGAACGATTCCTTCGCATCTTTTCGGACCTGTTCGACGGTGTGACCAAGGCCAGGGGCACGCTGTGCCATGCCTCCGAAAAATTGCCTGACCTGATCTACGTCCGGGGGCACGCCATTCCCATCAAGGATCAATCGGAGCGCGGCGCGACCGGCATATCGACAGCTCATCAAAAGCCCTGGCCGAGGGCCTTTGACACGATCGATATCATTTTCAAAGCCCCATCGTCCGAGATCGCCGGTGCCGCGAAACCCGCTGAGGCCACGCGCAACAGTGCCGCCGCGGCAAAACCTGCGCCGGCACCGTCATCGCGGGAAGGAAGGTCTGGGCCTGGCCATCCCGCCGATGCGCCGCAACCCTTGCCCCCGGCGAACCGGCGAACCGATGCGAATGACGTCATTCCACCGCAGCAGAACGCAGCGGCAAAACAGGCGCCGCCGCCTGTGCCGGCGCGAGACGGGCGGCGGCGCCTTGGCGACCCTGAGTCAGCTGACGCCATTCAGCCCGCACCGCCGCCTGCGCAGAATGCAGCGCCCCCGGCGGCAAACCCCGATGACCTCGTTCTCGCGCAAGTCCGCCCGGACGTAGCGCCGCAAGCACAGGTGCCGCAAGACCCGATTCCGCCTGCGCCACCGCTACCCGCGGAAATCCAGATGGAGGTGCCGCCTGCACCGCCCCTGCCTGCAAAAGACGGGATCGACGAGGCACCGCCTGCGCCGCCGCTGACAAAAACACTGATTGAAAAGCCTGCCACCACGCCCTCCGCGGCAGGGCCCGTCGGCGCGGAAGCGCTTCAACAGGCGCGGCAAGGCCTGAAAAAAACGGCAGATGATCCGGCATTGCGGGAAGCTGGCAGGAAGCCCCCGCCCACTGGTGCGGATGACCTGACCTCGATCATGCAGAAGAAATTCGCGTCAATGCGCATGGCCAATGGCGATCCGGATCCGGCGAAGTCCGCCAAGGACGCGGACGAGTGGGATGAGTAGGCAAGCGCGCAGGCTGACACCGGACTGCAGGGTGGCAGCGGAGCGTTGCGAACACCCGGCCTGAAGACACACTGGGTTCCGGCCTGCGCCGGGACAACGACGTTGAAGCCGACGCCTTTTAAGTCGTCATCCCGGCGCAGGCCGGGATCCAGCGTCGCTGAACCCCAGACGCCATTCGTGAGGAGCGCGACGACGGGCCCCGGCTTGCCATGGGATGACGTTTAACCGCCGTGAGATCGAAACTCGTCGCTCCAGCCACCGCCCCGGCGTCGCGCACGTCGTCGCACCCTTCATGGCCCCGGGTTCTTTGACCTGGCATGCCTGATTCACTGACTTCAGGCGGCGGAAGGTGCTATCCGGCTAGCCCACCCGCTCCAGCTTCGCAATGCCCAGATCCAGCAGCTTCATGCCGTTGCGCCCGAAGTTGATGTGCGCGCGCGCCTGCGTACCGCTGCCCTCGATGTTGACGATCACGCCCTCGCCAAACTTCGCATGGCGAACGCTTTCGCCAATGCGCCAGCCGACATCGCGGTTCATCTTTTGCGCGATCTGGTTGCTGCCGGCCTCCGGCGAATCGACCCACGCCGCCTTCTGCTGCGGCTGGCCAAACCAGTGCGACTGCACCTTCGGCGACAGCCACTTCAGGCTCTCCTCAGGCAGCTCATCGAAGAAGCGCGATTTCATGTTGTAGCGCGTCTGGCCGTGCAGCATGCGCGTCTGCGCAAAGCTCATGTACAGCCGCTTGCGCGCACGCGTGATCGCCACGTACATCAGGCGCCGCTCTTCCTCGACGCCGTCATCGGCCTGCTCGCTGTTCTCGTGCGGGAACAGACCTTCCTCGAGGCCGGTGATGAACACCGCATCGAATTCCAGCCCCTTCGCCGAATGCACCGTCATCAGCTGGATCGCATCCTGCCCGGCCTGCGCCTGGTTGTCGCCGGCCTCCAGCGACGCATGCGACAGGAAAGCCGACAGCGGCGACATCACCGTCACCAGCGGCGCATCCGCATCGATCAGCTCGGTGCCGTCGCCGGTCACCAGCATTGCCGCCGCCGGCTGCGCCTGCGGCCCGAGCAGCGCCGGCGCGTCCATGCCGAAACCTTCTTCCGACACGAACACGGTGGCCGCGGCGACCAGCTGCTCGAGGTTCTCGATCCGGTCCGCGCCTTCCTTCTCGGTCTGGTAGTGCTGGATCAGACCGCTCTTGTCGAGCATCACCTGCACCATCTCCGGCAGCGGCAGCTGCTGCGTCTCGAAGCGCAGGCCCTCGATCAGCTTCACGAAACTGCCAAGCACCGAGCCGGCCTTGCCGGCCACATGCGGCACCGCCGCGTATAGCGAGATGCCGAACTGCCGGGCCGCGTCCTGCAGCTGCTCGATGCTGCGTGCGCCGATGCCGCGGGTCGGGAAATTCACCACGCGCAGGAAGGCCGAATCGTTATGCGGATTGTCGATCAGCTGCAGGTAGGCGATGCCGTGCTTGATCTCGGCACGCTCGAAGAAGCGCTGGCCGCCGTACACGCGATACGGCAGACCGGCCGTGAACAGCGCATGCTCGATCACGCGCGACTGCGCATTCGACCGATACAACATCGCGATCTCGCTGCGCAGCCAGCCTTCGGCGATCAGGTTCTTGGTCTCTTCGATCAGCCACTGCGCTTCCTGCAGGTCGCTCGACGCCTCATACACGCGCACCTGTTCGCCGTGACCGGCGTCGGTGCGCAGGTTCTTGCCGAGCCGGCGCGTGTTGTGCGAGATCAGCACGTTGGCCGAGTCGAGGATGTGGCCATGCGAACGATAGTTCTGCTCGAGCTTGATCAGGTTCTGCACGCGGAACTCGCGCTCGAACGCGGCCATGTTGCCGACGTTCGCGCCGCGGAATGCGTAAATGCTCTGGTCATCGTCGCCGACCGCAAACACCGCATTGTGCTGGCCGGCCATCAGCTTCAGCCACTTGTACTGCAGGTCGTTAGTGTCCTGAAATTCGTCGACCAGGATATGACGGAAGCGCGCCTGATAATGCTCGCGCAACGGCTGGTTGCGCGACAGCAGCTCATAGCTGCGCAACAGCAGTTCGGCGAAATCGACGACGCCCTCGCGCTGGCACTGCTCGTCATAGGCCGAATACAGCTCGACCAGCTTGCGGGTGAAGTCATCGCCGGCTTCGACTGCATCGGCACGCAAGCCCTGGTCCTTTGCACTGTTGATGAAGTACATCAGCTGCTTCGGCGGAAACTTTTCGTCGTCGACGTTCAGGCGCTTCAGCAGCCGCTTGATCGCCGACAGCTGGTCGGCGGAGTCGAGGATCTGGAAAGTCTGCGGCAAGGCGGCGTCACGGTAGTGCGCGCGCAGCAGCCGGTTGCACAAGCCGTGGAAGGTGCCGATCCACATGCCGCGCGTATTGATGGGCAACATCGTGGAAAGGCGCGCGAGCATTTCCTTTGCGGCCTTGTTCGTGAAGGTGACGGCCAGTATGCCGGCCGGCGACACCTGCCCCGTCTGGATCAGCCACGCGATCCGCGTGGTCAGCACGCGCGTCTTGCCGGAGCCCGCGCCTGCAAGGATCAGTGCAGGCTGAGACGGAAGGGTGACGGCGGCGAGCTGCTCGGGATTGAGGTTGTGCAGGAGATTTTGCATCCCGCGATTATATGCCGGCGCGTCGTGGCAACGCGCCGGCCTGCCGGCTCAGCGAGCGCCTGTTACTGGTTCTCGTCGACCGGACGCATGCTGCCGGCCCCAGCGCTCGACTCGCTGCTGGACAGCACCTCGGTTTGCGACACGTCGGGCACGCCGGACAGCTGTGTGGCAGACAGGGTCGCCACCCGGCTGAGGCTTGCGGCTTCGCTGCCGGTGGTCGGCAAGGCCAGCGAGCTGTAGGTGATGCCCGGCGTTTCGTCGAACTTTCTCACGATCTCGATCAGCGAGCCGAGCGAGCTTCCCGACGGTTCGATGGCCCTGCCGGACGAGACGACCGGGAACGCCTGCGGCGGATCGTCTGCAGCGGACGACACCGCGGACTGCGGCCAGTCGGCCAGCAGGCTGCCCATCTGCAGCTCAGGGAAAATCATCGAATAGTTGGTCGTGACGTGCGCGGTCACCCGTGTGCGCACCGGTGCGGGTTCATCCGGCGGCACGTCGGAAATCTCATGCAACGATGCCGCGATGGGTTGACCCTGCACCTGCTGACGCGGCAAGGTCATGCCCTGCAAGTCACCGGTTGCCGCCACCGGCGGCGTGGCGGGCGTAGCCGGCGCGGGCGGATGGCCGCTGACGGTCGGCGGCAACGGCGGCAACGACGTCAGTGACGGACGCTGGTACAGCAGCGAACCCGTGCTGCCGCCCTCGCTGCCATGCACCGGCAGCACCTTCGCATTGCGCTGATGCCGCTTCTCTTCTTCGAGAATGATCGGACAGATGCGGTCGAGTTCGGTCGCCCAGGATTCCGTGCCCAGCCGACGGCGCTCGAGCGATTGCGGCGCCAGCGAAATCAGCTGCCAGCGGCGGGCAAAATATTTCAGGTGCGTGCCCACGACGTAGCTGCGCAGGAAGGCGCGGAAGGGCTGCCTGCGATCCGCCGGCTGGTTCACATACGCGCGGGCCATCGCCTTCATCTCATAGACCGCGATCTCCGGTGTCGTGTCATACGGCGACATCTTCGGCGCCCGCATCAGCTTGCCGAGTTCGCCCTGCGTGTCCCGCCCGAGGCTGGCAAACACGGTCAGGCGCTTCTGCCGGAGCGCCTCCCCCTGGGTCGGCACCAGCCGGTGCGGCGAGGTGGTCTGTGCCAGTCGCTCGAGTGCGTAGGCCCTGGCGATGATGCGCAGCGGCTTGCGCAGCGCGCCCACGGTGAATTCCTCACCGTACTCGCGCACCGCATGCGCACTGAGCTTCAACTCGATCGCCGCGCGTACCAGCTTCGGCTCGGGATCGGTTGATTCGTAAATCGTATCGACGATCGACGACAGGAAGGCCGCCATCTCCTGCCGTTCGGCCTCCTTGTTGCTGGCCGCGATGAAGCGCTCCGAGGCGTTCTTGCCGAGCCTGGTTTCGGGCGCTGCCGGAATGCGCGTGCGGGTGCCGCTGCCCGGAGACGTCAGTGCCACGGTGCGTGCGCCCTTGCCCCTGACCGGTGTCGCCGCAGTGATGGCCGTGCGGCGCAGCTCGCCGATTTTTTTCGGTGAGCGCTTGTGAAGATAGACGCAAGGCCGGGATTGCCTGTCGAAGCCGCCGCGCAGCTGGATGCCATCGGGCAGGCCCTTGATTCCCTGGTAAAGAATGGACGCATTCTTCAAGCCCTTGTGCGGACTGAGCTGGACGACCGGATCGCCGCCGTGGTCGACATGGGTGGCAGAGGGCTGCAGGACCCGGCCGTCGCGGGAGGTTGGATTCATGTGAGATTCCTGTGGGATGAATGGAACTGCGGTGCGGTGTGCCGGGGCGGCGCGTCAGGCGCGATGAATGTTCCCCGCGGGATCGGTCTGCGTCGGATCCTCCGTGACCGCGGCGTCGGCGCCGGTCACCAGCGACGAGAACTTCGCCGCGATCTCGAGGAATTCGGTCAGCTTGTCGCGCAATGCCTCGATGGTCGAATCGATCGGTTCGAATTCGCCGATCAGCATCACGTCGTCGTCCGTACCCAGCGCCAGCTTCACGCTGGCCACGCCGGTCAGCTGCAGGTTCGCCTCCAGCAGCGCCGCATACACCGGCTCGCGCGCGTCTGCGTCGGCACGGCCGATGGCGCAGCTCATCACGACGCGTGCATGTTCTTCGTGCCAGTCGATGCGCATCGACACGTCATCGTCGAACGCGATCTGCCAGCTGTCGATGTCTTCCTGCAGGATGGTGACGATTTCCGGGCTCGCCGGTCCGAGCTGATGCATCAGGTACTGCAGTTCCGACAATCCGAAAGCCACTGGCCACTCTCCTTGTTCACGTCGCATCGATGAAATCGCCTGCGCGCACGCCGTCGAGGGTGCCCGCATGCAAAGCGGCTGCTGAGTATCGGGACTGTGAGGCGAGTTCCTGCAAGCGCGAGCGCTATGCCGGGGAATTCAGGGAAATGCCGGATGAAGGAGCGCTGCAGCGGGACGCGCCCGCTGCAGGGGTGACAGCGTTAACCGAAGAACGCTTTGATGACTTGATTATCGAAACAGGTTGGTGAACTCGCTGGCCGCCGCGTGCGCGTCGTCGGCCGCATACACGCTGCTGATCGCCGCGACCATGTGCGCACCAAGAGCGACGAGTGGCTTGCTGTTCTCGACAGTCATGCCGCCGATCACACACACCGGCACGTCGAGTTCCGTGATCGCTTGCGACACGATGTCAGGCGCCGTGGTCACTGCATACTTTTTCACGCGCGACGGATAGAAGCCGCCGAACGCGACATAGCTTGCGCCGGCCGCGCTGGCATCGCGCGCAAGCTGCAGGTCGCCGTAACAGGACGCGCCGACGATCTTGCCGGCGCCGACGCGTGCACGCACGTCGGCCACCGATGCATCGGTGCCGCCGACATGGATGCCATCGGCATCGAGCTTTTCGCACAGCGCGACATGATCATTGATGATCAGCGGAACGTTCATGCGGCGGCACAGCTGCAGCAAGGCTGTGGCCTGTTCGTCGCGCAATGACTCGCTGGCTGTCTTGTGACGGTACTGCAGCAGCGTGGCGCCGCCAAGCAACGCCCGCTCGCTGACGGCGAGCAGGCGGTCGGTGTCATCCCAGTCGGGCGTGACGAGGTAAAGACCTTTCATGACATCTCCTTCTGGCGATCGGGTATGCGTTGTCCCTCTGCGATCGCAAATGCGTGTTCAAGGCTGCGTTGCGTGTACTGTTGCGCGGCGTCGATCGCGTCTTCCATCGGCAGGCGCTGCGCGAGGCGCGCCGCGATGGCCGAGGCCAGCGTGCAGCCCGAGCCATGATAATCGCCGGGCAGGCGCGCCCATGACCAGCTGCGGCGGTGCTGCCCGCAAAACCAGCGGTTGACGACGGCGTCACCTGCGCCATGCCCGCCCTTGATCAGTACATGCGGCGAATCGTTCATCAGCTGGCGCGCTTGCAGGTCAACGTCGTCGGTGCCGCACAGTGCACGCGCTTCCGGCAGGTTCGGCGTGACCAGCGTCGCAAGGCGACGCAGCGGCGCCAGTGCCAGCACCGCATCGCCCTTGGTCAGCAGGTCGCCGTGGCCGCTGGCCAGCACCGGATCGAGCACCACCGGCAAGCCGGGCACACGCTCGCGCAGGCATTCGATGGCCTCGGCAATGGCCTGCGCATTCGCGGCGCTGCCGACGATGCCGATCTTCACCGCGTCGATGCGCGTGCCCTGCCCGACCAGCACGCGCACCTGTTCGCGCAGGATCGCCGGGTCCACCGGATGCACCGCATGCACATGCTGGTTGTCCTGCACAGTCAATGCGGTGACCAGCGGCAGCGGATGCACGCCGGCCGCACCGATGGCCTGGATATCCGCCTGGACGCCGGCGCCGCCGCTCGGATCGAGCCCGGCGAACACCAGCACGCAGGGCGAAGTCCTGCCATCCGTCATGCGACCCGTCCCGCCATCGGCGACGACGGCGATGCGGCAAACTTGCGCGGAATGCGACCGGCCAGGAAGGCATCGCGACCGGCTTCGACCGCGAGCTTCATCGCGCGCGCCATCCGCACCGGATCTTTCGCACCGGCGATCGCGGTGTTCATCAGCACGCCGTCGCAACCGAGCTCCATCGCGATCGCCGCGTCGGACGCGGTGCCCACGCCGGCATCGACCAGCACCGGCACCTTCGCCTGCTGGATGATCAGCGACAGGTTCCACGGATTCAGGATGCCCATGCCGGAGCCGATCAGCGAGGCCAGCGGCATCACCGCGCAGCAGCCGATCTCTTCGAGCATCTTCGCCTGTATCGGGTCATCGCTGCAGTAGACCATCACGTCGAAACCGTCCTTCACCAGCGTCTCGGCCGCCTTCAGCGTTTCGGGCATGTTCGGGAACAGTGTCTTCTCGTCGCCCAGCACTTCGAGCTTGACCAGCTTGTGGCCATTGAGCAGTTCGCGCGCGAGCTGCAGCGTGTATACCGCGTCCTTCGCGTTGTAGCAGCCGGCCGTGTTCGGCAGGATCGTGTACTTCGACGGCGGCACCACGTCGAGCAGGTTCGGCGCGTTCGGGTCCTGCCCGATGTTCACGCGGCGGATCGCGACGGTGATGATGTCGGCGCCCGAAGCCTCGGTCGCGCGGCGGGTCTCATCGAGGTCCTTGTACTTGCCGCTGCCGACCAGCAGGCGCGAGCGGTAGGTGGTGCCGGCGATGGTGAGGCCGTCGGGTTGATGATTGCTCATGATGTCGAGAAAACTCCTTGTTGGGTTCGGCGACCATGGGTCCCAGCTTGCGCTGGGACGACGTTTTAAAAGCAGTCGGATTCCAACTCGTCGTCCCAGCGCAAGCTGGGACCCATCGTCGCATTGGAACCGTGGTCGGATTTGGGCTTAACTCACTGCCATTCGGCGCAGGCCGGGCTCCAGTGTCGTTTCAATCTTCGATCAACCGCCGCCAATCGCGCGCACGATATCCACTTTGTCGCCGCCCGCAAAACGGTGCTCGCGCCACCGGGCGCGTGGCACCACTTCACGATTGACGGCGACGGCGAGCGCCTGGTTGGTCAGCGCCAGCGCGTCGACCAGATCCTGCACGCATTCGCCGTCGCGGAGCTCGCGCGCCTCGCCGTTCAGCTCGATCGCAATCATCACTGCTTGCGGTAGATCTCGGCGCCGCTCTTGACGAACTCGACAGCCTTTACTTCCATGCCCTGCTTCAGCGCGTCGGTCTCGGAGATGCCCTGCTTCTCGGCGTAGTCGCGCACGTCCTGCGTGATCTTCATCGAGCAGAAATGCGGGCCGCACATCGAGCAGAAGTGGGCAACCTTGGCCGAATCCTTCGGCAGCGTCTCGTCGTGGAATTCGCGTGCCTTGTCCGGATCGAGGCCGATGTTGAACTGGTCTTCCCAGCGGAACTCGAAACGCGCCTTCGACAACGCGTTGTCACGCACCTGCGCACCCGGATGGCCCTTCGCCAGATCGGCCGCATGCGCAGCGATCTTGTAGGTGATGATGCCGTCCTTGACGTCGGTCTTGTTCGGCAGGCCGAGGTGCTCTTTCGGCGTGACATAGCAAAGCATCGCGCAGCCATACCAGCCGATCTGCGCGGCGCCGATGGCGCTGGTGATGTGGTCGTAGCCGGGGGCAATATCGGTGGTCAGCGGGCCGAGCGTATAGAAGGGCGCCTCGTCACACCATTCCAGC
>JACCDW010799251.1_pt1 | contig 19472 bp, 14 predicted proteins | sample 7449781 | NCBI WGS metagenome assembly JACCDW01 (sample SAMN15323449, study PRJNA562643) | freshwater metagenome | isolation source: river surface water | place: USA:Blue River Watershed | collected 2017-08-18
ATTTGTATTTGACCGGTGTAGTTTCTTTCAGAAACTGCTTTACAAATGCAATATCCAATGGCTGCACTTCTTTTTTGATTCGATAATCCGACAACGAATCTATTTCATCGGCACACACTATTCTACCGGATGACACATATAAGCCTGTCAAAATACCACTAAATCCAGAAGTAACTCTTCCGGCTCCTGATGAATTTAAATATCCATAATCATCTGTTGGAGTAACTGTTGCTCCACCGGTGATTCTAACGGCCCCAGTTAAAAATGTTCTATATCCAGATACGGTGGAAGTTGTTCCAACTGATAAATAGTCCAAATACGCAGTATCAGCCGCAACGTTGCCAACCACATCCAATTTATACGATGGAGAGGTGGTGCCAATGCCTACATTACCTCCTGCACTAATATACAGTCTTCTGGTATTGTTTGTCATTAGCGAAAATGAATCATTTGAATTAGTTCCAATCAAGGCGTCTCCCGTTGAAGTTTCGACTTGATAATCTATAACTGAAGATCCCCATTCTGATCTTTGAATGGATACCCATCCGGATCCACCCGAGCTCTTGATATGCAATGAACATTCGGGATTTGTAGTTCCGATACCAACCCTTCTTGTATTTGATACGGTAAGAACCTCGTTATCGTTTGCTAATGTGCTATAGGTCTCATTAGCAATTTGGAATGAGATTGAAGGGGCCCTAAGTCGAATTCTATCGGTAGAGTCGTTGCCTTTGAATAGTAACAGTTCGCTATCTTCCGTATTCGCATATATGCGCTCTGCGATAACTGTATGCGCCGTCGTTGCATCTCCGGCAGTTCCAGTAAATCGTATTATATTTGGCGATGCCCCTGAGCCGATAAACAAATCTCCTTGAATTCGGCTATCGCCTACAACATCCAGATGATACAAAGAAGAAAAGGTTCCAACGCCAATATACAAATCTCCTTGAATTCGACTATCGCCTACTACATCGATTTTATAAGAAGGAGAGATAGTTCCGATTCCTACGTTGCCCGCCGCTGATATTCTCATACGCTCGACAATTGTCGCGGTTCCGGAAGTAGATTCCTTAGTGAAGAATAATAAACTCCCAGCAGATGAACTACCAGATGGTCTTTCTAACATAATTGCAGCATTCGGAGTCGCAGTTGCGAAACTTGTTGCTGTATTTATGAATGCAATAGCCGACTGGTTTTGCGTTCCGGATGTTGCCGACGATGTTCCTAATACTAAACCATACGAACTTGCTACCGATGAAGCAGATAATGTGCTACTGGTTGGCGTAAATGTGCTCAACTGACCACTTCGAGTTGTTCCGGCCACATCTAATCTGTATTCAGGAGATATATCACCGATGCCTACATTTCCCAGTGTATCGATATATATCTTAGTGCTATTGTTTGTCATTAGCCGCAAAGCGTGATTGCTATACGTTCCAATACGGCATGCTAAGTTAGAAACGCTAACATCCGCGATAACATCAGTTGTGGTATCATTGATCCATCGTTGAAAGATAGTATAGTCAGTGTTGCTTGTTTGCGTTGTCGTAAGTGTAAACATACTGTTGGCAAATGATAATTTTGAGGTTCCAAAGTATAAGCTGCTTGTGCTATCAAAGATCATTGCTTTGTTAGGCGATAGCTGTCCGGCTGTTACTCCATTAATGGCATCGAATAAGGACGAACTTAATAACGCGCCATTGATTGTTACCGATTGTGCGCTGATATTATTGATTCCGCTAACATTGTTATTAGAATCAGTTGTAAGAACCTTACTTGCTTGAGCTGTGCCGACAAGACTCAATCCGGAAATATATCCGGCGGTTGTTTCAGTGATAGACGAACTTCCCAGTGTAATAGAAGTTGCTCCAATATTATTTATTCCAGTAATAGAACCAACTGTATCTAAGATCAATGCTTTACCGTTCGTAGCAGTTCCTTGCGTTGCTCCTGCAAGGTATCCAGCTTCATATGTTATTGTATTGGATCCAATCTTTAGCGATGTTGAAGCAACTAATTTATCTGATGTCAATGAATTGATCCCAGCGATATTACTTGAAGAATCTAATATCAGCGCTTTGTTTGATAGAGCAGTTCCTGCAGTCGATCCGGATAGATAAGAAAGATTATCAAACGCCAATAGCGTCCCATTCAAATAATAGCTGGTCGCATTCAGTGATCCATTGACATTTAGTTTGTATGTTGCAATGCTGGTCGTCCCAATCGCGATATTGCCCGATGTGTTCATGAGTAATCTATCCGATCCACCATAGTTCCAATACACCAGATCAGCTCCCGATGAGTGCGCGGATCCTCTTGCCCCAATTGACAAAGTATTTGAGTCGCTTGAGATTTGTAAAACTGCGGCTCCTGTCGTCGTAGCATCCAAAATACCAACTTTGTGAATGCCGATTATTTCTTTATTTGAATCAACTACCAACGCCTTACTTGCGCCTGCAATACCTTCTGTGATATTTTGAATATATACAAAGGACCCGCTACCCGATGTCATTACCGTTTGTCCTCCTACGAGCAATGAGCTAACGCTGATCTGACCAATCCCGCTGATATTGTTTGAAGCATCTACTATCAGTGCCTTCCCTGCGGATGCGGTTCCTGCTGTTATGCCTGTAAGATATCCAGATTCAGTCGATGTGAGTTCATTCCCGCCGATTGTTATTTTTGTTGCGCCCAGAGAGTTAATGTTGGTAATATTTCTTGCCGAATCGACAATCAACGCGCGACTCGCAGAAGCCGTTCCAGGGGTAGGTCCCTGAATAAGATCGAGATTGACCAATATGCCATTCAGATAGTAAGTCGTTGCATTAATTGATCCATTCACATTTAGTTTGTAGTTGAACGTGTTTCCATCCACGGTGCCATGGCCAATTGCTACATTGCCCGATGTATTCATAAATAATCTATATGCGCCATTGTAGTGCCAGTAATATGAGTTTGCGCTAATGGACGTTCCACTTCCTTGAACCCCACTCACAAAAGACTGAGTATCGCTTGTAAAGGATTGGGATACGATACCACTTGGTGAGGGATTATTCAATATAATGCTGGTAAGGCCAGATATTGATTTGTTGCTATCTGGTATGAGCACCTTTCCGGTTGTAGCAGAACCAACGCTTAAGCCGGTTAGATAGCCAAGTTCAGTAGCCCCAAACGAAGTGGATCCAATGATAAGACCGGTGGTGGTTGCAATGGTATTGATTCCGCTTACATTCAAACTTGAATCTACGGATAATACTTTACCCGCGCTTGCGATTCCAGCCGTAATTGTGCCGGTAATCAATGTGGTCGCAACTGACGATCCGGAAATAGATATCGAACTAACATTGACAGATCCGCCTACATTTAATTTATATCCGAATGCGCTGGTCCCTATTGCAATATTTCCATTTGAGTCAATCAATAATCTATGAGCGCCATTGTATTCAATGAAGAACGTTGAAGGATTTGTTATATACGCGGATCCAGTAATACCGATTGCTCCGGCGAGTGTGCCATTCAAAGTTAGCTGCGCTAAGCTGGATGTGTTTGCATCGGTAATGGTTAAACTGGATAATGCACCCAATGACGTAATTTGAGGTTGGGCCGCAGTGCGGATTGTTCCGTAGATACCCGTGCCAACATATAAATTTTTTGCGATACCAACTCCGCCCGCAACTTGAAGCGCTCCAGTTAAACTGGATGAAGAATCAGTAGGAGAGGTTATCGCTGCGGAACCACTACTGAACAAACCAACGCGCAAAGGAGCTTCATCAATAATCGATAAGGTATTAGAATGATCATAAGCGGTGTAGATAGATTGGAATGTTTTGGTTGCTTCGTTCCAAATAATGCCAGCATACGATCGGTTATACATTTGCACAGTGCCTCCAACGGACGGTGTGATCGTAAATCCGGATTCGAGAGTGAGCACGCGAGAAGAACCATTATATGATGCAACTCTGCGAGATTGGTTATTCGCTAATATCCACCACCCAGCATAGTAGTCATTTACATTACTACCAGATGAGAGAGTTATTGTAAGCGTCGTTGCCGCAGTTATCGTGGTTGTGATTGCGGGCGTGTCGGTCAAAACATTTCCCAATCCATTATCATTACTGGGCTGGTAGCGCTGAATAAGCATTCCAGAATCATTGGGCCCCGATGGCGACGCATTCAATAGAAGCGTGTTATCAGCAATGTTGATTGTAGATGAATTAACTGCGGTGGTAGAACCATTTACATAGAGATTGCCGCCGATATATACATTCTTACCAACTGCGAGACCGCCTGCTATCGTAAGGGCGCCTCCATTGGTTGTGCTGGCCGCATCCGCGGATGACGATAGAATCGTAGAACCGCTTACATTCAAAGATGATAGAGTTCCAAGCAGTTGAATATTTGGCTGGGTTGGTGTTTGTATAACACCAACGAGAGATGTAGCGGATAGTGTTGTAATGCCCGAGATTGAACCAAGCGAATCAAGAACCATAGCTTTACCAAACCCAGCGGTTCCTGCGGTAAGACCAGAAACGCGAGATGCGTCGGCCGTCGTGATTGTTGATGATCCCATCGTAATTGTGCTAACGCCGATATTGTTGATGTTTGTAATACTGCGATTGCTATCAACAACTAATGCCTTCCCAGCTACGGCGACGCCCGCGGAGTTAGCATCAATGACACCAAGAGACGACGCTAAGCTACCGCCCCCACTCAATGTAAGAGATCCAGATAGAGTTAATGCGCCAGTGATATTTACCGGAGAATCAATATTAACGGTTCCGCCATTAGCGGTGATATTGAGATTGCCAGAACTGGACGTGAAGATATCTGAGAATGCAGTTGTCGATGAACCATATCGCAAACGTAAGCATGCGCCGGTAGCGCTTGCTACTTCCAACTGCGCACTTGGACTATTCGTGTTGATGCCTACATTTGAGTTCTTATCAATGTATAGCGAGTTAGCCGTTCCTGTGCGGATGACAAGAGAGCTATTGCCACTATCGCTATCTAAGATGACGTTGGTAATCGCCGAATTAAGACTTACCCTCTGCAGCGGTGTAAGCGCATTATTGGATAATGGAGTATTGCTACTCGACATGTTGAGAATGCTATATATAACTCATTAAATGAAATCAGATCCATCCAACCATTGAATACAAAAAAAATACAATCCACTTACATCTTAGTTTGGAGACTGCGCTCAGATGGAGTGGGATCGTAGCGCTCCATGACATCTAAACGATCAATGTGGCCCATAATCTCATCTGCAATAATTTTGCGATGATGCTTCATCAGGGTGCTATTGTATTTGTTGATAGTCTCAGAGGCAGCGGGACTTGCGCGAATATACTCATCGCCATTAGCGGCAGCAATTGCAATCAATGTTTGATAATGCTTCTTTTCTAATTCTTGAAGCATCTTATCGTGACGTTCTTGATCTCTCTTCTCCTTAGCTTCACGCTCTTCTTGATCTTTCTTCTCTTTAGCTTCACGCTCTTCTTGATCTTTCTTCTCTTTAGCTTCGCGCTCTTCTTGATCTTTCTTCTTCTCAGCTTCACGCTCTTCTTCTTTTTTGATGTCAGACCACAGGATACCCATATTAATCAGAAACACTCCAGCTATATATGACTGTCTCTACAATCGGGTTCGAAAACGTCGAGAATGTTTTTGCGGATGGATTAGATAGTTTCAGTATCATTAATACTTGGAATACGCATCCAATCAAGAATGCAAAGATTGCCCAACACTTATTTTCTGGAGCAACTAATCTTATAAGATTAGTTGATTGTGGAAATGTGCATGTTAGCACAAGACTGGTTATGATTATGTATCCAGCAGTCGTCTCATATGCCATCTTCAAAAGATCCCAACAACGCATTAGCCCAATCGCATATTGATCGACAGTCATTGATGGCGCGAAAGTTAATAAAATCATGGTTTGTGATATAGCAATCTATATAATTAATATCTGATAATGCAATTTTACATCCCTAAGACATAATCACGATCTGAATATAGTATCATGTCGACAGTCATAGATATAGAGACTCCCACCGGCGACTATAGCTCAGGCAATGCTCGCCCATTGTGGAAAGATGCGATGGCTGAGTTTATTGGGACTACCATCTTTGTTTATATATCATTAGCCGGTGTCAATCAATCTATCTTGACCAACCAAGGACAACTCCCTATCGCGATATGTTTCATGCTCGGCCTCAGCTCAGGCATAGTAGTCGCCAACCGATCGGGCGGCCATCTCAATCCGGCAGTGTCAATGATTACGTATATAACGACGCGCGAATTCGACCTTACCAGACTCATCGCTTATATTGCCGCACAACTATGCGGTGGATTCGTTGCTGGTCTATTGGTTCTAACGGTGTATTACAGCTGGATCAATAACTACGCAAACAAAGAAGAAGTGTTCTCGGGTGCGTTCGGAACTCTTCGCGCTGAGGGCAACTCGCTCTTTGCAAGTATCGCAGATCAGTTTATTGGTAGCGCCCTGCTTATGCTCGGCATTGATCTCCTACCCGATTCCGGATTCAAACCATTGGCCATTGGTGGCGTGCTGGGTGGCTTAGGACTGTTTCAAGGGGGAAACGGGTTTGGACTAAACCCAGCTCGTGATATGGGCCCGCGAATGGCGTCGGCGCTCGTGTTCGGCACGACTCCCTTTACCGCGATGGGGCACTGGTTCTGGGTTCCTCTTATTATTCCGTTCTTTGGCGTTCCTTTCGGATACTACCTCTCCCGTGCGATCAAGAGTATCAACTAATATATGATTTATAATATATTAGACAAATACAACTATGCACCAAGGATTCATCCCACTCCCCGAGCCACTTCAATGTAGATGTGTCTCACTCATAAATATTGGAAGCATGATGCGACTGTATTCGATCCGGCTCTTCGTTCATGTCATGGATGTGCATCAACGTATCATTCATAATAAGCTGAGAGTAATGGATTTGCAAGATCTGATACGACTATGCGACGCTGTATCCAACCACGATCAAGTGAATGATTCGTTGAAGGAAGATATAGCCGGACTTAAATCCATCTTAGCCCTATTCATCGATGTCGCATCAATTGCGACACGCCCATGCGGAATGTGGAATGCGGTAGAACTTGAATTCGACGAAGATCAGCTGTTATGAATTGGACGCGAGCGCACGAAATTCGACGAAGATCAGCGGTTATAGCGCACGGCTCGCGATAATTTAATAAAACACACAACTCATGCTACGCAAACATGTTTTTTTATTCTCCTCACTCAGCCAACCACAGCCACTCACCATGGCGAAAAGACGCCAACGTTCTTGAACGTAATGTCTCCGCGAAGATACGTGCGAAGGTTGCTTGGATCGATGGGCTCCAAGTAGATGTCCGCCGCATCCACCACGCTCTCACGTTCGCGCCACTCAACCTTGACGATGCGAAGAAAGTGCGTGCTGATGAGCAGCTGCAGCGTCGCCTTGAACTCTTCTCGCGTAAGAATCTTCTCAAAGGAGAACCACGCGACGTCCGACGCAATCACGAACAAGCCCTCTGCCGTCCAAGCGTTCCCGACCGACTGAAGATACATGCGCTGAAGAAGGAAGAGGTGGATCTCGACCGCGCAATGGAGCAGCAGCTTTGAAGTCCAGTTGAAGCCGTCGTGGAACATGCGCTTCCTCTGGGACTCCCATTGCGCGACGCGCCAAGCATCCGGATCGAACATGCGCTGGACCGCGCAGAGTTGCTTCAGATGTGAGCGCTCAAACAGCGGCATCGTCGGCTCTTCATCGTCGAAGATATGGTCGGTCGTAGTCGGTGAGGAAGGAGTTGGCGAATGAAGAAACTCTTGACACTCGTTACAGTCGTTTGGGTTTCCCCAGTTCTTGCGATAGTGATCAGGAAACGCCATCTGGAAGGAAAATTCTCGAATGAGAGCAGACTGGGCATCGGGCTTCTAACGCGGGATAAAAAAAATTATACACGGGACAGCTTGCGCTTGTAGTATTGCTCCCCTTCGAAACTGATATGATGCTTCGATCTATCGTATTCTTCAATCGGAAAATCATCTAAGGTATCACCGTTCTTGCGATCCTTAATCTCATAGTCAAGCTCATAGTGATTGACTAAGATAAGGAGTGTTGCTTTCTTCCAATCTGATAGCGGAAGAGGCTCTTCGCTGGGGCAGAAGCATTTCTTAAACAGCGATAAAAGTCCCATTTTGCACGCGCGCATATATTATGCATGATATCGATCAATTTTGTGTATGAGATTATTCATCGATATAATATAACACATTTATCAAATATGGGTCCCATGAACGGATTATATAATTTTATACTTATAATTATCGTGCTATCTCTCATACTGTCTCCTATAGTATTTGGCATTGGTCTGTTTGTTTATAATCAACCATGGTTTAACTTGTTTAGTTGGTCCATTCCCATTTCGCTAACAACCATATATTGCGCTATTAGGAATTATGAAATGGGTATGTAAATGACAAAAAAAAGATACGATTGAGGTGGTCATGGTATTAAGATAATACACCCGACCCCTTATTCTATGCTCCGTGAGGGCTTCGATCCCCCAAAACCTTCCGTTGATAAGACGGACGCTCTACCTGGTTGAGCTAACGGAGCTTTATACACGGTAAGATTGAATACTTACATCTCTTTGCTTAGTCGCAAGCGCTTTTATTAAGCTACGTATATACATATGCATAAAAATCAGAATAATATAATTTATTGTCCTCGAATGGTCCATTCATGATTTACTTATTGTAATATAAGTAAATCATGGGCGGTAATGTTAGATTATGGATTATAACGCGCATTCTGGCACTGTTTGTATTTTGTGCGATATATGCTGTGATCATAATTATCATATGGGCATATCGACCTCACTGGCTAAAAGATAAAGGATATCGACCTTACTTGATAGCAGCGTCTCCGCAAACTGGATTATTAATTTGGACGGTCATGTTTTATCAAATGGGTAAGCTAATTGGGTGCGTTAAGCGACGATAAAAAAACAAAATGTATAACACTAAACACTTGACTCACACTAAACGCTTCATTCGCGAATCCAATCCTCCTCACGTATCGCAAAGGGAGTCTCCAAGATATCGAAGCCTTCTCCTTACCACGCTCCTCCATACCAACTCTTCGATCTAAAGAACGTGCCGTGATGCCCCATTGTAAAGTCGGGGTTGAACCAATCGCATTCATCATCTTCCAAGACATGTACATTGCCCTTCCATTCTCCACTCGTTCGCTTGTATTGAGCCAATCCATGTAGCCATTCATCGATCATTGCAACGTTATCAATTGCTGCTTGGGTGGCATTGTATTGTTGCCTCATCCGCGTTGTCAATTGATTTTCAAATAAAACGAAGTTAATAAAACGATCTGAATCGAGCCTTCCGTGATGGAAGTAGCTGAATACCTCCCAAGGCAAGTATGGCTGAGCCATGATGTCCGGATGTGAATTGCGCAGTATATTATCCTGATAAGATACATACTCCCACTGCGTGTGGCGGCAGTTGCCTGTCCCGTATGTAAAGCAATTTGGGCAACACTGCAGGTATTGGCAATCGCACGTTCCGCTCCACATGTGCAAATCGCATCCAATCCCAACCCATCGCCATCCATTATTGATTTGAGTCAGCACATCGGCACTGAAGCGTTGCTTCCAATGCTCGGTAACTCCAGCATAATCCATGATTGTGTTGCAGATCTCGGATGGGAGAAACGTGGCAATGTAGTTCATTTTTTGGGAACTGGTTTGAATGCGCTTTGGATGTTGTTTTATACGCAAAGTATATAATATACGACCCCCTGTTGCTATTTTACGCTCAAAATGAATACGGCCAGTGAAGACAGCTTACGTTATCTTCTGAGGCGATATAATCAAAAAAATGAATAACTCATACGTGATGTATGTCAATCTATGTATTTGATCGTCTCTACTCAAACAAAGTAGCATTGGTTGTTGCTTCAGAAACATGACTTTGCGCGTGTTGCTGCGCATACCAATCGATCATATCGTTGTTCAGCATTTCCAATACTCGTCCCTGCAATGCTTCCGGTACACGTTCCAAATTGATTCGCTGTGGGACATATCCAACGTGCCCATATGATTCATATCGCTTTGTTGGAATATGCACCCAGATATAATGATCGCATGACTCCTGTCCGCGAACGCACGATCCACAAAGCACTCTACGCGAACAATTGCATCTCTCAATATAATCAATGTTCTTGATACATCTCGATCCTACCCAGCTCCACTTCAAATCAATCTCACAAAGCACTTGTTCCGTAAAGATTGTTTTCCAGCGCTCGGTTTCTCCGGTGAAACCAAGAATCATCTCAATGATGTTTGCTGGAAAGAACTCTTCAAGAAATCTCATGGTAGATATATTAATATGCGTCCTATTGCTATTTTATACTCAAAGCGAATTGCCGTCTCTTAAGGACATTAGCTTTGCTTTCATTCGTTCGAGCTCACTTATCTCCGCTCTTACCGTCCATGATACCTTTAGCAATGTATATGTCTTCGCGAACTGAAGCCGCACGCCGTATTCTTTTTTTTCAAGTTCAGCTACCACATTGAAATAGATAGCGGTCTGTAGTTCAGCATTGGTAATAGACTCGTCGATCTGAGGAAAGTTAATTGGGAGACGAAACTCCACGCGGGACAATCCCGCATCGTGAGCTTTAGATATGGCGGAGTTCAGCTGAAGAAGAATCTCGCGAGTAGATTCCGCGATGGTAACTTTATACAAACTATTCTTCTTAAGTCTGCTTGCGCTACTAAGGATGCCTTGGTAATCCATTGTTATATTATGAATATCTTCTTTCTGATTTGATCTCACTTGGATCCACCAGAGAAAAGAATATTGTTTTTAATATCTTCAACTATCTCGCGACGAACACGCTCGCGGCTTCGAGCTAATAATTGTTCAAATTCCTCATGCGTTAATTTAGGTTGCTCAGCCGTCTTCGCTGTTATACTTGATATCAATGAAATTAGTTGATCGTGTCTGGCTTGTTCCTCCGCTTCAAAACGAGCAGCGGCTTCTCGCACTGTCTCGGCGGCGCGTCGATTAGTGCCGGTCGCTTCTTGGACTTGTCCCACTTCCTTGGAGGCACAACAGTTACCCATAGTTTTGAATATTTCAAACACGTTTGCTATACACATACAAACTATGCTCAAATACTATTCATGCTATTCTCCAACGATGCAATCTTATCCATCATGATTTGCATTTGTTTCTTCAGCATCGCATTCTCTTGCATGACTTCCTTTAGCGTAGTCATGATAATAGGAACTATTTCTTCGTAAGCCACATTCAGCGATGCGTTGGCCGGAGAAATGAATCCATCATCACAATCTTCTTCAAGTCCCTGATATGGAGATACATTAACAAGCTCAACAAAGTCAGTCTTAGCAACATCTTGGGCAATCAATCCAAGATGAGTGCGATCAAACGGATCTGACTTATACGCGAACTGAACCGGTTCGCTCTCCATGATGAATCGTTTGCATTGCTCTGGATCAAGTGGCTTAACATCTTTCTTAAGTCTTCTATCGGAGGTGACACAAACCGTTCCATTCACGATGACCGAGCCTGTGGTGCGTAGAGAGTATGTTACGTCAGTGGGTATCACTGTTCCTACGCTACCGGCGCTATTGATATATCCAACCGTGCTGGTAATCGAGAAGTTAGAAGATCCGATTTCAAGAGGTAGTGCGTTATTAGATGTGTTGCCGAGCTGTAGCGATCCGCCCGAAGGGATGATCTTCATGACACCAGCTGCACTAACTCCTATCGTAGCAGATCCAGATCCAGTGGATCCTAACACCAAGTTAGAAGAAGTATCAATGCCAAAGTCCATGTAGTTGGTATCCGTTCCTGAAGAAGAATTATTAATTAGTCGCATGCAATACGCAGCCCCGCCGCCATTCACCGTGAGCGTTCTCGCTGGTGCTGATGTTTGTATTCCTACATTGCCGGTTCCCTTAATCATGAGTTTGCGGGTCGATGCGGAAACGGATGCTCCATAGTTTCCAATAAAGATATCCGCGGCCGAGTTTGCTGTTGTATCATTACCAGCTTGAATATAACACGCAGTTGCATCGGCGCTGAGTCGTAAGTAATTGGTTGAAGCGATAACAATATCAGAGTTAGTATTCAACGTCGCATTTAGCGTTCCAATAGATCTGATATTAGGCTGCGCTGCGGTGGATAGAGTTCCTTGCAATGCTGTTGCTCCCAATAAGTTGAATCCGGTCAGAGTTCCTGAGCTGTCAAGAATGACCGCTTTACCTTGCGATGCCAGTCCGGGTGACGCTCCTGCCAGATAGTTCAACTCCGCGGCCGATGCTGTCACAAGTGTTCCTCCCAGACGCAGTCCCTTATTGTTTCCATGGCTCACAATATTAAAGTCAATGTTGGACGCGGTTGCTACGATGCCGGATGAAGCCGATAGATTCATATTACCATTGACATCCACCGTGATATGGGCGGTCTGCGCTGTTGTTAAACCGACTGATGCGTTATACAGCGTAAGTTGATCCGGTCCCACTAACGCGCGAGCATCCGCAGCTGAAGTGTTATCCCATGCCATGTTTGCGCTGTTAATAAATTGCTTCGACATCAGAGTAGTGCTCCATTGCACTTGTAGCGACGATTGAATAGTAGTAGAACCTGTCGATATGTTTTGATACTGAATATAAATGGGAACCCATCTGCCTTGCGTCAATGCGATCTGAGTTGATTGATATTCGACATTAGTGGAACCGTTCCATGCATTGAGCACAAGAACGTTGTTAATCCATATTCTTACATAACCAGATGCGGTAGCGTAGAACTTGTATGTATCGGAAGACACTGGATTGATATAGCCACAAATATCAATCGAGTAGTTTAGATTCAGCGATCGTGGGTCATAACTATTGAAATTGATATCTGAGATAGTTTCTACATTAACAACACGACCGCTGCAATTCGGGCCAGTGATTTGGCGAATAATGAGGGATCCGCTATTGTAATTGTTCAAAGGACCACTCAATGATAACGTGTCAATCGAAAACGCATCGGCCGATAAGTTGGTGCATGCCATAGATACTGCGGTTAGCGAATTGATTCCAGTAATTGATTTACTTGCATCTACAACCAATGCTTGCGATGCGGACGTTATGCCGGGGCTCACCTTTAGGTAGTTTAACTCATACGCAGTTGGGCGAACCAGAACGCCGCCCAGCATCAGACCGCTGGTAGATCCATTATGCGAAGGTATATTCAGGTTATCTTCTTGACCCAATGTTATGTCGTTGCCGCTCGCATCGATAGTTAGATCTCCGGTTGTATCTACTCTAAACGTCGCAGTGCTCTGCGCGCTTGTGTTTGTGTTATAGATCATGAAAGAATCTTGACTAACTAAGTTAGCTCTGGCTGGGGCGTCATTGTTATCCCACGCCAATTGCGAAGACAAAATATCTGTTCTGAGAAATGCGCCAGATGACCATTGCATTGTAAATGTGGGAATGCTCCCAACATCAACCTGATATTGAATGTAAATCGGAACCCATTGGTTTGCATTAAGGAAGATAGAGCTACTGTTTCGCATATTTGCCGTAGCTACCCATGAATGCAAAACCAATGTGCCATTCACCCACACGCGAACGCGATCATTGCATGTTATGTGAAATTGGTAATTCTGCGACGATGGCGGCAGGATATATCCGATGATCTCACTCGAATATCCGCTGGTCAAATTATCTGTAGGAACAAAATTAGAAAATGTCAATGAAGAAAGAAGGCTGGCATTAACTAATCGTCCAATAAGATTTGTAAATGAATATGTTTTCATGACGACCGCTCCCGTATTGAAGTTTGCTACTATGCCAGATAGCACTAATCTACTTGCGGTGATCTGCTGAGCCGTCAGATTGTTGATCCCAGTGATAGAAGTATATTCATCGACGACGAGTGATCGCGAAGGAGAGGCCGTGCCTGGAATAACCACATTATAATTGATTTGATTTGCGGTAGCGGATACAAGCGTTCCGCGAAGCTTTAGTCCAGACGATCCGCCGTCATGGTTTGTAATATTTAAAGTATTTACACTTGCGATATTTGGCTGGCTCGCCGTTTGAAGCGTTCCAGTCAAAGAAGAAGCCTCAAGCGCATTAATGTTAGCAATATTACGCAGAGTATCTACTACCATTACCTTTCCAGCTTGAACCGTGCCAGCATTAGTATTCAGACGATTAATTTGATCGGCGGATGCGGTAACAATGTTGCCAGCCAATGATAGACCCACCGTTCCATTGTGATTCGCAATATTCAAAGTATTTACTTGTGTGATGTTGGGCTGCGTTGCTGTGGTTAGCGTTCCGGAAAGTGTGGTTGCAACCAGCGCATTAATGCCTTCGATGTTTTTGATTGCATTAGCTGTCACTACTCGGTTTGCCTGCGTCTCACCCAGCGTATTGATCATCAAATAATTAATCTGTGTTGCTGATGCTCTAACCAATGTGCCGGCCAGTGAAAGACCGTTTGCGCTTCCATCGTGGCTTGCGATATTCAAATAACTAACACTTGTAATCTTGGGTTGAGAAGGAGACTGGATCTCTCCAAAGATTGATGTGGCGGTTAGTGTGTTGATGTTAGATATACTTCTTGAGCCATCTAATACAAGTGCCTTTAGCGCGGCACCGGATCCGGCCCCAACATTCAATGTATTAATCTGAGTTGCAGTAACCGTGAGCAACTCACCAGCTAATGCCAGACCAACGGTGGATGCATTGTGGTTCGCTATATTCAAAGTATTTACTTGCGTGATCTCAGGTTGATTGGCTGTAGTGATTCGTCCTTGTAGATATGAAGCAGATAATGCATTGATACCACTAACGCTGCCGGATACATTCAACACCACCGCCTTACGCGGCGCGGCTTGGCCGGGCTCAACATCAACATAGTTAAGCTCTGATGCGCTGGCGGTAATTAACGTTCCGTTCAATGATAGTCCAGTTGTAGTAGTATTGTGATCTGAAATATTCAAAGTAGATACTTGTGTGATAAATGGTTGCTGTGCGGTGCGCAGTGCTCCGGTTAGATTCTCCGCATTCAAGGTGCCAATACCTGAAATATCTCTTCCCGCATTTAGCACCAACGCCTTGCCCGCGGTGGCCACACCGGGTGCCACTTTTGTGAAATTAAGTTCTTCGGCAGTAGCAACAACTAATGTTCCGGCTAATGATAACCCCGTGGCTGTGCCGTTGTGGTTCGTGATATTTAGTGTTGTCACAGAAGAGATATATGGCTGAATGGGTGTGGTAATTACTCCCGATAGTGTATCCGCGCCAAGACTACCAATTCCCGTAATGCTCTTTGAAGCATTGAGCACCAAAGCTTTATTGGCCTGAGCTGATCCAACAACAACATCAACATAGTTTAACTCACTGGCGGTCGCTGTTACAAGAACTCCACCTAACGCCAATCCACCAGTGGATCCATTATGGCTTGCAACATCAAGAGTATTTACGCTTGAGATATAAGGTTGCGCCGGCGTTACCAGCTGGCCTGCGATGGTAGAAGACTGAAGATATGAAATACCACGGATCTCCTTATTCACATCAAGTATCAATGATTTGAATGCAGCCGCCTGACCCTGAGTAACCGCAGTTGAGTTCAGTTGAGCTGCAGTTGCCACCACTAAGTTTGTTCCAAGAATAAGACCTTGCGTAGAACCATTATGACCAGAGATATGTAAGCTACCGCCATCAATCTTTACCAATGCGCTGTTGGCGGCGATGACTAAATCGCCATAGTAATTTGTTGTAAGGGTAGAAACGCGGTTGGTATCATAGCCAAGAACTAATTGAGTATTGTCGCTTGATAGAATCGTTGTGGTATTGCGCAACTGAGTGAAGCCATTGTTGTTCAATGAGTTCAAAGATGATAGAGCGGTAATGTTTGGCTGAGGACCACTACTCAACGTTCCGGTCAGTGTTGTTGCTGATAGCGAATTAATATTAGTTATATTGCGATTGCCGTCGAGAATCAATGCCTTTGATGCATGTCCCACTCCCTCTTGAAGATTGGGAATTTGTAAATATTGCAATGTGCGTAGATCGATATCAAGAGGAACGCCTTGGATAGATAATCGATTAGTAATATTAATCGTATGCAGAGTTGTGATATTGGGCTGATCGGCGGTAAGCAAAGTTCCAGAAACCAAATTCGCATCCAAGCGATTGATCGTCTGAATATTTTTATTGTTATCCAGAATGATTGCCTTGTTCGCATAAGCTATGCCAGCTGGAGTATCGACATAATTTAATTCGGATGCGCTCGCCGTAATCAGCATGCCAGCTAATCGAAGTCCCTTGGTGCCACCATCATGATCATCAATATTTACATCATTATCAAACTCGGTCGACATTACTTTTGTGATATCTGGATCATCGGCGGATGGAGTAAAACGAATCGCGGTGTTGCTCAATCGCATATCGTAATAAACATTATCCTGATAACTCAATCTGACTTGAGGTATAGCGCTAAGATCGCTATTGATATTTAACATGCCATTCGCATTCTCTGTATTGATTAGAGTCTGTTGAGATGGATTGATAATCATCGCAGGTTTGTTTTGAGTGCGCATCACAATCGCGCCATCATTGCCGGCATCGATAACACTGATAGAAGTATCATCACTCTGGAGAATGTTGCCAGCGACAACGGCTGGGATTGTAATATTATTTGGTCTCGGAGGATAGACCATTCTTACGCAGTTATCGATTTGCAGCACCTATATACAATAACGTATTTGTTTGAATCTATCTGAACTATCACTGATAATATATAACTCCCAGATATTCATCGATATTCAGTTATCACGTTTTAACGATAATGGTATATATAATCGATGCGGCCTGCTTAGCTGTGGATATCTGAGAATATATGAGTGCCATGCGTAAAACAAATAGAGTTTGCGATGGTTAAAGATTGCGAATGCTCTCAGAGTATTTCCGGTCTATTTTTTATCATAAAAAAATATATGTATGGGGTGCGTCCATACTCGCGAGTGGTGCGTTGATACCAATGCTCCACCAATCATAATATACACAATGCTTAAACAAATCTTAGATCAATTTTGCGGGCGGATGTATTTAGAAAATGATCTTGAGCTCATGTTCAAATATCCTTCAAAAGTAAATTGGTGGCATGTCTCCAGTCAAGAATGGGCATTGCCATTATTGATGAAGCATCCAGATCGTGTGAATTGGTTTCGCGTTTCGAAATATAAGTGGGCCCTCCCACTCTTATTAAAACATACGGATAAGGTGTCATTTTATCGACTTCCTCATGAAGAATGGGCTATTGATATATTGTTGTCAAATCCAAAACAAGTATGGTGGGGCGATCTTCCGCACGAAGAATGGGCTTTGTCATTAATGAAGAAAATGCCACACCAGGTTCGATGGGAGAAAATATATGACAAGGGATGGGCTATAGATTTAATGTTAGATAACGAATCTCTTATCAAAGCAATACACACTCGAGAATATTATAATATACATTCGCCGCTGGGTAAATATGCCGCGATGCATACGCCATTTGGGGTTATTGTAACTGATTCGCATTTAAGTACTTATTCATTTAGAACATGCATGCCGTGGTCCATATCTTATGTTATGAAATACCCAGACAGAACTGACTGGAGTTGTATGCATGAAAATGGCCCACGCGTTTTGCCATTGCTACTTAGATACCCAACGCGTGTGGATTGGCACCGATTGCAATTAGATATATTCTATGGCAATCACGTTCAGTCATATGCATGGACGGCTCCGTTATTTCAATGTTATCCAGACAGATTCAATTGGGAATTGTTTTACTTATCAAATTATAGTGGCGAGAGATCATTCGAATGGCTTATCACATTCTTAGATCGCCATGCCGATATTATTCAATGGGATAGACTCAAATCCGCCGAATGGTGCTACCCGTTGTTAGTAAAACACTTTTGCAAAGTAGATTGGCGATTTGTTGTCAAGAATATGGTAGCATTCAAATCTGCGTTCAAACAAAACAAGCACTTTGCGCCATTGATCGACTCCGATGTATTTTCAGTGAGCCCATACCCACGATATGTGTATCCCAAGATGAAAAAAACTCGTGGATGGATCTTAGAAGAATTGTGCGCATATCTATTTCATCCAAATCGCATAAACGCATGGATCTTAAATGGCAATGATGTTATAGATTATTTGAACTAACTATAATTAGTTAAATATCGCAATCTCATCTGAACCTGAATTCGCTTGGATGCAAAGTAGATGGATATGTCTTGCTCAAACTCATCAATAGGATACTTTCCGCTTCCTTCGGGATATTCATGGCGGAGAACGGATAGATCCACATTGATAATGAATGAGTAATTATCTTTTTTTACGATAATGTGTCCCTCTGCGCGATTCACCTCAGCGATTGTTTCAACATCCAACGCTTCGAACGGAGTGTTGAAGCCGGTTATATAAATTAAATCACCTGATACGAGATTATGCGGTTGCGCAAATGTAATCAGTCCTAATTCATCGGTGTAGCTGATTACACTGGGCTTCATCCGATCTGCATCAAACGCAATCTTAGGATATACCGCGCCGAAGCTCAGACTAAACGTATCAATCTGATTTACAGGCTTCGAGAATGAATAAATATTATTTACCGGTCGTAGATAGATGAGATTGTTATCTATCTTATCGATATCAAAAGAGAAATGATACTGACCGCCCTCATATGCCTCAAACGAATTTGCCGTCCATTCATTGATGGTCAGTGTCATCTTATTATAGAATGTTGCATAAACCGGTTTGTATGGTATAGTGAAAGGATATACCTCTATCTCAACAATATCTTGAAGGCGGTTGCCAACAATGATACCACCATGATCACTTTTAGTTTTTGTGCTTGTAATCAATGCAAACTCTAACCGAGTCGCATCCGTATTTACGGTGTTTTGGTAACGTGAGTCAATCACGATATACTCATCGCGGAATAAGGATTGGTAGTTCAAATATCGGATGATCATATTTCTTTGTTCGGGTGGCATATCAAGAATGGATTCATTACTAAATCCCTCTTTGTTTTGAAACTTATTATAAGCGGCGGCCTTGTTCTTCGCTTCATCGCCCGGCTTCTTGATTGTCGAGACCATATACTTCTTCACACGATCAAGGTCGGCCACAATATCTACAGTGTTTGCTTTCGCGGTATCTCCATAAAGCTTAACTATAAACTTGTTCGCTTCATCCAAAGATTTACTTTTGCGCGCAATCACATCCACACTGAGAGGAGCAAGAAATGATTTGATATTAGTTATCGTAGTTGGGAGCGACGCGTTCAACTTATAAGTATCGCATATCAGCGCAATCAAAGCAATATAATTATCTTTGCTTTC
>JACCDW011807299.1_pt1 | contig 19467 bp, 32 predicted proteins | sample 7449781 | NCBI WGS metagenome assembly JACCDW01 (sample SAMN15323449, study PRJNA562643) | freshwater metagenome | isolation source: river surface water | place: USA:Blue River Watershed | collected 2017-08-18
CATACGGCAGACCGTCAACTCGGTTTACAGCCCGTAGGCCGTAGGGAGCAGCAGTAGATGCCATTTAAGGACTCCTAGATTACTTTGAACCAGAACCGAATCCACCTCCGCGTGTTGAACTGGACTTGCGGTCCGAGAACAACGGCATCCGTGGATCATTGTTTCGCATGAAGTGGTTGTCCACTGAATCCATCTGAGCCTGTGCTTGACGAGCGTAGTACTCGTCCCGTGAGCGTGCGAGTTCAGCAGGCATCTTGCAGAGCATGAGGCCACCGATTTCCACGTTCCCAGTCTTTTCGTTACCGGCAAGCATAAGTTCGGGATGGTCTACCGCCTTCACCGGCTCCCAACCTTCACGCATCTTTTTGGACACGTTGGTCGGATCAGACTGACCCAGGATGTGCGTCGCAACCCAGCGATACACATAACCCGGCTCAGGCGTCGGATCAGGCAGCGCACTCGACGGCGTATATACCGTGCGTGCAGATTTTTCGCGTGACATCAGGTCACGAGGGGTACGGTTTTGAGTCTCAGCCATTTTGGTTCTCCAGTTTTGCCACTTGGGCAGCGTATTGCTGCGGGGTCAGGCCCAGCTTCTTAGCCAACGCAACTTGCGTTTGGGTCAGACGAACTTTTCCGGCGCTCGTGCTACGAGCAGCAGGTGCCACGACCGTAGTGGGTCTACGTTGAACCTCACCCGTTCTCGGCTTGTCTTCGTTACCACCGAAAATCTCGGGGAACTTCGACTTCATGCGACCATCGATTTGGTCGAAATACTCATCGGAGCGGGGATCAACACCCCCGTTGACTAGTTTTTGGTGCAGTCCTAGTGCGTAACTGGTGTATTCCTCAAACCCCGGTTGACCGAACCACTGGTTTTTTGCCTGCCAGCGCGGTGACTTTTCGTCCGGTTGAACTTGGGCTTGCGGTTGTTGCTGAGTTTGTACCTGATATTCCGTAGGCTGTAAAGCCTGTGGGCGGAATCTTTTGGCTTCTTCCGCACGCCATTTAGCAGCAGCCAGTTCTTCCTGGGCCGCAATGATGGCGTCGGTATCAAACGCCTCTTGCGCCTCCTTGAGTTTGCGACGGGCCATCTCCAGTTCGGATTCCGCTTCCTTACGGGCGGTATGCACCAGAACTTCTTGGCCTTCGTTGTAACTCTGCTTGAGGCGGTTGTTCTCGTGGATAAGCTGCTGTGCAAGACGCTCAAGCTCAGCCTTCTCACGGGCAACGGCTTCTTTTTGCCGCCGCTCGTCGTGCCGCGCATGCGTCAGTTCGTTGATGCGAGCCTTGACGGAACTGGAATAGGACTCGATCTCCTCTTCCGTAGGGTCTAGAACCTCCTTGTCCAGGGGCTTGCGACCGCGATCCCGTTCGGGGGTATCGTCAATAACTTCGACTTCAACTTCGCCTTCTTTGGCTTTCAGATCAACTTCCTGCTCGTCAGGAAACTTGAACTCTTCTTTCTCATTGGCCATTCTTCACTCCTTCAAGCGCGGGTGAGTCCGCGAGGGTCTTGCACAACAGCATCCACCTGATCGTCATTGATCAGACGGAACTCTTTTCCGTAAATCTTGAATCGGGTACCCGAGTAGGTACGCACGAGCACAAAATCTCCGGGTTTACACCAAGCTCCGTTGGGGAACTTGTTGGTGTCCTTGTACGCATCGGGGCCAACCTTGAGCACGAAGAGCACGGTAGTGGCGTGTTCTTCCTGTTTCATGAAAGCGTCGGCTTTGATGAGCGATGAGTTCTCGAAAGTCTGAGAAACATCGGGTACGATACACAGCACCTTCCAGCCAGTCGGCTCGGGAAGTTGGGTAGCTTTTTGCTCGTTAGTTGCATCCTCAGCAGGTTGCTCCTGCGGTTGGATGGCTTTGGGCAAGCTAATACCCGGTGGGAGGATGATTCCCGCGTCACTCGTCTGCATCTTCAGCTCTCTTTGCAAGGTCAAGGATGTAACGCTCTGCCATCGCCAGACCTTGGATGACGCCACAGAGCTTCTGATATTCCTCAAAGGTGCGACACGAACCCCCGGCGATATCGTCGGCGTAGTTGTTCATGTCGTTGCGTATTTGTTCGCGCAATACGCGTGCGAAGTCTTGAATCATTTACTGGGCTTTTGAGTTGAGCGTGCTGCCTCAGCACGGGACTTGGCGATCTCGATGCCGAGCTTGACGCCGTCGCGCTCGTTGTCGGCCACCATCTTGGCCTTGTCCTTCTCGATATCAGAGCGGGTCTTCATAGCGCGAAGTTCAAGGTCACCTTTGAGGCGCTCCTGCTCAAGCTCCAACTTGTCGGCCTGGGCGGTTGAGTCGAGCACCATCTGTTGGGCTTTAAGCTGCATTTCTTGCTGCGCGATCTGCGACTTGAGCTGCATCTCTTGGGCCTTGATCTGCACCTCCTGGGCGCGGATCTGCAACTCCTGCTGCTGCATCTGCACCAACGGATCTTGCTGTTGCTGCTGCGCCTGCTGCATCGCAGCCTGCTGCATGTTCTGTTGAACCACTTGGTTCGCAGCCTGCGCCATCATGGCCGACAGCGAAATCTCCACCTGCGGCGGAAGCTCGTCGTCCTCCGGGGGCAGCGGGATGCCCAACTGCGCCTCGATCATCTTGCGCATCTTGTAGCCGATGTGCTCAGCGATGTGCGACTGCAAGGCAGCAGCCAACTGCTGCGCCTGTGGGTTCTGCCCCAACTGCTGTGCGATGGACGGGTCTTGCATCATCATGTTGTGCACGGCGATGTGAGCGTCGTGGTCTTGGTGCAAGAACGCCTTCACAGGCTTCATCTTGAGGATGTTCTGGTTCTCCGTCACCGGGTCAGTGGGCTTCTCATCCTCGGGCAGCGGGACGAGCTTCTCGGCATTCTTGATGCCAAGCACGTCCAACATCCCCCGGTGCAACTGCGGCAGGTCGTAAATCTGCGGAGCCATCTGCGCCATCTGGATGACGGCTTGGTACTGCACCACGCGTTGCGACAACGTAGCGGCGTTGGGATCGCTGACGGGGATAACGTCAACAAGGTCGTAGTCGCTTTGCTTGGCTCGCTTGTCGCCGTACTCGGGGTCGTACGTGTAGTCCGTGTCGGTGTAGTCGCGGATGAGCGCCTTGAGCAGTTTCAACTCGCGCTTGAGCGAGTCGTGCGTGCGGGCCTGTACGGCGGTTAGGACTTTGAGTTGGCGCTCAAGCAGGGCGAGCGTGGTGCCCACCGGAGCCTGGGCCGACATGTCGGCCACCTTCATGTCTGCCGTAGCAGCGAAGCGCCGTCCTTCTTCAACAATATTCCCCAACAACTGATACAGAACACCAGAGGGTTCTTTATAGGGAAGCGGCAGGATGTTGTCGCGGATCGTGCCTGCACCGACATCCACGTCGCGGAACTCGCCAGGGGCGATGGGGGTATCGTCACCCTTGATGCGCAGCCCTCGGCTCTTCAGACCCCCCGGCAAGTTACTCAGCGTACCCGCATCCACCAGTTGTCTCATCAGACTGGTGGCTGACTTGGCGAACCCGCCAATCAGATGGAACAGGCCAAAGCCATACGCCCCGAAGCCAGGGACGTACTGGTAGTGCACGAAGTGCTGACGCTTGAGCTTGAGGTCGTCGTCCTCATTCCAGTTCCTATAGATCGACAACACCGTGTTCGTACCCTTGATAAGGGTCACCACGTACGGAACGGCGATCTCGTTGTCTTTATCGCCGTACTTGTCGCCCTTGATGTACAGGTCTACGTGGCACTCAAGGAGCGTGAAGCGGTCGTCGTTGATATCGCTGAAGCCCGTCTCTTTGTCCTTGGCTTTCTGGATATCGGTCTTGTTCTTGTCGGGATCGCCAAGCTCCACGTCTCTGTAGAAACCTGCGGCTTGCAGTTTGACGATATCGTTCTTGGTCTTGCGCATCACGTGCGTGACGCGGTAGCAGGTGTCCATGTCCGTGGCGCCGTACGGCAGGATGATGTCCTCCGCAGGCACAAACATAGAGACTTGACGGCCCAGGTTGGGGTCGTAGTAGACCTTCTTGAACGCGCTGCCGGTGGCCGGGAGGCTCCACAGCATGCGTTCGTGCTCAGCGCGAAACTCGCGCATCACCTCGGTCAACTCGTAGTTCATGTCGTTCTCGACACGAACCGCCGCTTCCTTGACCTCTGGCGTCTCTTTGCCAATGATCTTGGTCTTCACCGGCCCCGCAGCGGGGAACGTCTCGGTGATCATCTCCGACTGGAAGCGCACAACAGCTTCCGTGATCATGGGGTGGAACACGCCACAGGCGCCGTTCCACGGTTCTGTCCTTTCTTCTATTTGCAACCCCAACAGCTTCAAGCCCTCGACGTACGCCTTCTCCCACTCTTTGCGACCATTCTTGTCTTGGTCGATGTCGTGGGCTAGGTCTGAACCCAGACCTTCAATAAAACCAGAATCCAAAAATTCAGCCAAATTCTCATCAAACCCGCCGCTTTCCGGCTCCTCGGGGCGCAGAGATATTTCTAGCCCGTCGATCCCAATGTTCACCTCTTCAGGGTCAATGATCTCAATCTCAAGGGGCGCCTCGTCCTGAGCCATATCCTCGATACCCATAGGCGCGCCGTACAGCGCCTTGTCGATATTGGTAGCCATCTCGGGCCTTTCCTAGTCAGTAGTACGCCGCCTTGCGGGGCGCGAAGTAGCGGTCTTCCCGTTCATCAGTGTCCAGACTGATGAAGCCGCCCTGGCGGAAGCGCAGGAGCGCTTGGGTCGTAGTGTCCACGAAGTCGTCGTGTTCGCCTACCGGGAACGCCGCCATCTCCTCAATGACTTCTCTGGCCCACCGCGTATCGGGTGCCCAGACTTTGCCCGAGAAGAACAGGTCTGCGACCGCGTTCATCCGTACGATCTTGTCGTTGCCACGTGAGGGTGTGTACTCCGCCACGGGTATCCCCATGTTGCGAAGCTCATAGATCAGCGGCGCGCCTGCTGCCTTCTTCTCCACGATGAACGCGTCAGGCTCCCACTCTTTGTAGTGCTTGAAGGCGAACTGCTTGAGTTCGGGGAAGGGCATGCGGTCTTTGAAGGCGTCGAGGAGGATCAGTTGAGGGGCGCTGCCCTCTTCCTCGTTGTAGAACACGCCCCACGTGGTGCACGCGCTGTAGTCGGAGGTGGTCTTAGTCTCAAACGCCGTGTCCCAGGACTGGATGATGTATTCACACTGGGGTGGATTTTCTCTTTCCCACAACCTCCAATGCTGCCGCCCCACGATGGCAGCGGAGTCTGCCGTGGGCTGCTGCATGTACTGAGCGTTCCAGAACCTGGGGTCGAGGTTGGCCTTTTTGCTCTTGAGTTGATCGAGCGGCCACTGCTCTGGCCACAGAGACTTCTCGTTCTCTTGGCCTTCATTCAATATCGCGGGTAGCTCCACCACCTCCCACTGATCCGCGCCGGGGTTTTTCGTCTGGTAGTCGATCAGGCGCCCGGTAAGGTCGAGCATCGACCACCGCGTCATGATCACGATGATCGCCCCGTTGGGCATCAAGCGCTGCAAGGGGCCAGTCTGGAACCAGTTCCACGCGGTATCGAACGCGAGGCGGGAGTTGATTTTTACGTCTTGTTCGCTGTGGGGGTCGTCAATCACAAACAGGTCAGCGCCGCGACCAGCCAGAGCACCGCCTACGCCTGCGGCGTAGTACTGGCCACCTTTCGAGGTGCTCCATTTTCCCGCCGCCTTTTGGTCTTCGGCGATGATGGTTTCGGGGTACAACTCGGCATATTCGTCCGAGGTTATTAGGTTCCGTATCCTTCGCCCAAAGTCCTCCGACAGGCCCGCCGTGTGCGTGCCCATGATGATCTTCTTCTCTGGGAACCGGCCCAGGAAGTATGCGGGAAAGAGGTAAGAACTGAACTCGGACTTACCCATACGAGGCGCGATGTTGATGATCACGCGCTTTTTCTTACCCGCCAGTACGTCTTCGAAGATACGGGCGAGTTTTTTGTGGTGTGGCCCCACCTTGAAGCCTGGATAGACGTGTTTGGCGAACCCAATGAGGTTGGTTTTCGCTAAATCCCTGGACAAACGCCGCTCGCGCTCGTCTAGCGCCTCAAAAAGCTCGACTTTTTCTTGCAAAGAGAGAGTCGGCAGCGCCGCCTGGATGGCAGCAAGCTCCCGAGGCGTCAGAGACGTGAGTTGATCAAGTCTCATCGGGGGTTTCTAGGGGGTTTTCGACGGATTCTGGGGCTTTTTCTGCGTTTTCTAGGGTTTCCGGCTCTGCTTCACCCACATCGATCACGTCCGTCACCCCCATGAAGCGTGCGAGCTTGTCCTTGATCTTGGCTTCGATCTCGGCGTCTGTGAGGGTGTTGTTTTTGACCTCCACCCGCTCCGTAAAGAGCGCTACTTCAGTCACCCGACCAAGCATATCGAGCGCTTTGAGCCGGATTTTCGCGTCAGGGTGCTTGGTTTCCTCAAGGATTTGGCTCACGGCGTAGCCGCGAAGCTCCTTGGCCTGCTGCACAAACTCCCAATCGTAGGCTGTGAGCATGCCGGTGAGGTGCCGCACAGCGGGCGGTGTCTTCAGTTGAACAAGCGCCTTGCGCTGTTCCTCGGGGGTCTGGGTGGTCAGGGCTTGAAACGCTTGCTGAGCGGCGGCAGTCGCGGCTGCGGCCTGGGCTTGATCCGTGGACGGAGCGCCCATCTCCTCCAACCACTGCGCCGTACTCAACTGAGCGGCGACGATATCGTCCGGTGACGCCTTTTCCAAGGGCAGGACGCTCTTGGGGGTGGCCGAAGGTGGATTGAAGTCAAGCAAGTGTTCAAGCATTTCAAAGCGGGGCTTGTGACCGAATAGCGCGCAGTGTATATTCGCAACCGGCATGTACGCAAGTTGGTTCATGCTTTCTCCTCTCCAGTTGCAAGAGCAACTTTAAGCCCCGGCCCAGTGCGCGGGGCTTTTTTTCGTCGGTACTTGTCAAAGGTTTGACAGGAGTTATTGGTATTTTTATATTATATGGGGGGTATTTATTTTGGTTTTTATATGGGGGTGGGGGGTTTATGGGGTGAGATTTGAAAAAATGCGCGGTGCGGTTGGGGATTAGTGTTCACACAACGCCACCATCTTGCCGCAGTATTCGGGGGGTGGGGGTATGGTGGGGTCGAGATACCCGGTTTCAAAACCTCGCAAAACCCCCCATTTGCTAAAATAGATGCATCGGTTGGGAATAGTCCCGCCGATTAATTGGGGGTGAGGTCACCCCCTTTTCTTTTGGAGAAAGCAAATGGCTACATTCAAGTCTCATGTCATCGGTGCGTGCAATGCGGGTGACGCACTTCAGGCCCACGCGACCGCGCTCATCGAGCACGCAAAGCGGATGAAGTATGTCGAGTACCGCAACGCGGTCGCGGCCATCATCGGCGAGAAGTACGGCGTGGAACCCCACGCGAGCCAACTCAACAAGGGCCAACTCACCTTCGCCAAGGACAGCGCGCCGTACCAGAAACTCAAGGCACTCGCGGCCCTGCACCCCAACCAACCCAAGGCCAAGGGCGCCAACAAGCGTGAGCCTGTCGTCGTGCCTGCCGCGCTCCTGCGCGCCACTCAGCGCGCCGTGATCGACGCGGGCCTCACCAAGGCGCAGTTCGATGCCTTCGTTGCGCAACTGCGCGAGTCGGTGCAGTTCAAGTGATTGGGGGTGGGCTTACCCCCTTTATTACTTGCAGTTATGTTTTTGGCCGAGAACCCCTCAGCGCGAGGGGGTTGCGGCTATTCCCGCCCATCCCGGGCACTTTTTGACACTGGAGAACCGAGCATGAACACCTACCGCGTAGACCGCGCCATATCACCCGTCACACCCTGCGGCATGAACAGCATCCGCTACATAGGCGACTCCTTCAAGCACGCCAAGCAGATGTTCGACTTCCTACAACCCGGACTAGACGCGTGGAACCAACCCAACGCCGCCTACGGACTCATCCTGTCCGTGTGGAGTCCCGAACGCAACGACTACATCGTCAAGTGCCGCAAAGGCTTCTAACCCAGGAGTGAATCATGCACACCATCCACCTCGAACAACGCCTGAGCCACCGCTATGTGGACACCTACGACCACCTCGACGAGTGGCAGGACATCGGCACGGCCAAGCTCACCCCACCCAAGCTCGTGCGTGAGAGCAACGGCTACGACGATGGCGGAACCTACCTGCGGTGGGCGACCATCCCCAGGGGACAGAACCCCGATGCATCTGCCGTTGCCCTGGCCGACTCACTGACCCGCGTGGGATGCCACCACGAGTGGGACTGCTGTGGCTGTGAGTCTGTCCGCACCCGCGTCCTGCACCGCAAGGGACGGCGCTTCGTTCTCGTGACCACCATTGGCTACAACTACTGAGGAGTGAACCATGCCCCACATCAACCGCCACCAACAGCGCGCTCTGCCCCTCAAGGGCGGCTCTTCTATGTCCGACACCACCCGCGCCAAGTTCAACCAAGTCCGAGAGCGCATCAAGCGCGAGATCGAGGAGCGCGAGGGCAAGGCCGAGATCCTCTACTGGGAGCGTCGAGACTGGCTTCGCCGTTGAAAAAGGGGGTGGCTTCACCCCCATCCTGTCAATCATTTGACAAAAATCCACTTGTCCCGCGTTTACCCCGTCGTGGACAGGTGGTGGGTAGCGTAAGCCGTTGATTTCACTTGGTGTCCTCTCTCTTCTATATATCTATCTATATCTTTATATGTATGTAGTAGTAGTCTATATATGTGTGTAAAAGAGAGACTCTCTTCCACTTCCTTTTCACTAACTGTGCACTGGATGCGCCGGAAGTGATACATTTTTAGTTAGTCGAGTGCCTTGCTGAGCAAGATCATACACTTACGCTACCCACCACCTGTCCACAACACTGTCAACCCTGGACGCACCCGGCCATTTCTGGCCACTTTTGACCCAAAGGAGCCTTTATGACTCGCCCAACTGCGTCTCGCGTGTGCCCTGACTGCGCCACCGAGCGACCCCTTCAAGCCTTCCGCCGATGGCGTGGCGCGCATCGTGTGCTCCATGTTGTCTGCAATTTCTGCAACCCCGAGCGCAAACTCAGCGAGATGAGTGAGCAGGATCGTGCCGCCGCGATAGCCGCACGCAAGCCTGAGATGTACGCCATCGAGCGGGCCAAGCGAGCGGTGGAGTACAGGAAGAAGGTAAACGCAGGGGACGCCATGCGGCGCACCACCCACCTGCGCAAGATGGAGCGGATCGGGAACTGGAACGCCGCCATTGGCAACGCCATGCGTGAGGAACTGGAGAGCGCGATCCGCAAGCGCGACTCGTACCTGAACCTTGCCGCTACCTACAACGACCCCAATCCAAAAGTTCCCCCATCCCCCGCTCAACGAGCGGCGCGTCTGCGGTTCGGTGCCTGGGCGGCGCAGTCTTGGATACCTTTCTACACGCGGTACGCCGAGATACTGGAGCGGGTGAAGGACGCTATTAAAAACCGCGCACATACCTTGGGCGCACCGATTAAACCCACTGAGGAGGAAACGAAACTAGAAACCTACATAACCCCGACCGAGATACTTGAATTAAAAGACCTGTATTCCAGGGGCGAAGTTATTCCCGGCGTGCGGCATCGAATACCTTGGGTAATCGAGGGCCGGTATGCCAAGGCCAAGCAGAGAAAGAAAGGGGGTGACGCCACCCCCATTAACCTAGAAGGAGAAAGCAAATGAGCAAGAAGCAAACCCAACAGACCCCCGCAACCACCACCCTGAACATCGACCCCGCAACCCTGCGGGCGATGGCGTACTTCGCATTGGGGGTTATCAAGGGTGCGGAGTTCGCGTCGCCTGATGGCGTCGCCCATCTCGAAGAAGAATGGCTGAAGTGGGACGCCCACTACGACATCAACCTGTGGTTCAAGGATGAGGGCGACACCGAACTGTCAGCCGCTGTGTACCCCGTCGTGAAGGGGGCAACCGATGGCACCCGGTGGGTGCACCTCGACCTCAACGCCGCACGTAGCGGCACGCTTTGAAAGGAGAGACAGCATGAAGGTACGAGACTGGGAATGTGGGTGTGGCCACGCGTGGACTGCCCCGGTGGTGCTCTCGATGAACACGCCCAACCTGTCGGGTGAGGCCACGCAGTGGTGTCCCCGGTGCGATAAGCGCCCATTGATCGGCTCCCCCGTGAGGGAGAGCACGCGGTCATGTAGGAACTGCAAACACCCGGTGCACGAGGGCAAGTTCATCATCTACCTGTACTGCCCTGTGCGGTACGAGCGCATAGCGCAGACACCCCACAACCCCGAGCATGGCCGAGTGCAGGACGAGCGACTGCGCGGCATGGCCAACCGATGCTCACGCTACGAAGCCGACAACTAACCAAGAAGGAGAAAGCAAATGCCAGGAGCAGTAATACATCGTGGCCCGTCCAAGATAGACGGCCAACCCATCATCGTCGTGGCGATATGGTCATCCACAAACAGGAAGACCGGCGATATGTTGCAGACCTACATCCTGCGGGAGGACATCGACCCCCTCACCGCAAACAAACTCGGTGAGGACTACAGCATCTGTGGCGACTGCGCCCTGCGCGGCACGCCGACACTAGACCCTGAGAAGAAACAGGCAGAGGGGCGAGCGTGTTACGTAGTCCTTGGCCAGGGGCCGACTGTGGTGTGGAAGGGACTGCAACGCGGCATCTACCCCGACAAAACCAAACCCCACGAGCGCAGGGAACTGGGCCGAGGACGCATGGTGCGCATCGGCACGTATGGTGATGGTGCTGCCGCACCCAGTTATGTCTGGGATGACTTGCTGTTTGAGGCTGAGGGGCACAACGCCTACTCACACAACGGCGGTGACCCGAGGCTTTATATGGTGTCCGCCGATACCCTGCCGCAAGCCCAGGCTGCTTGGTCGTCGGGGTTTAGGACTTTTAGAGTAGTCAGGGACGTGTCGGACATCGTCCGACACAACGAAATTCTGTGCCCCTCATCCCGAGGTGTGCAGTGTGTGGACTGCCGCCTGTGTGGCGGCACCCAAGTCAAGGCGAAGTCCATCGCCATCGTGGTGCACGGCAACGGAGCCAAGCACTTCTAACCAAAGGGGGTGACGCCACCCCCTTTTTATCGGGGCTTCGGCCCCTTGTTTAACTGCAACTAGGAGAGACTAACCATGAACAAGTTCCAAATCGCACAACGCAACGCCACCATCGCCCTGCACAAGCAGGCTGTCCGCATCGAACTCGCCCGCCACCCTGCGGTCAAGGATGTTCTCATGATGTTCCCCCCTGCCATGCGCGCAGAGGTGAACCTGAGCGTCAGCGACTACACCGATACCGTCAACATCTCACTCAGCCTGCGCGACCTCGACTCCTTCAAGGACACGGCGCTCGTCAAACTGCTGAGCAAGTTCACGGGAGACGCATGGCAGGCACGCACCGCTGACTACACCCACAGCGAGACGCCCAACCGGGACTTCGTCTTCATCATCGACATCCCCTGGACGCCTAAGCCAAGCAAGCACACGAAGTGGATCGATGAGAACTGTGGCGACTACCACATCCCTCAAGCCTTCCGCATCCATGTGTCCCTGTACACCTATGTGAAGAGCGACTCGCCCACCTGCCGCATAGTGGTCAAGGAAGTTAAGGAAGAGATCGTCCGCAAGGAGATCACCGAGATCGTCTGCGAGTAAGCAGACAAGTCAGGGGCGGCATGGTGCCGCCCCACAACTGAAGAAGGAGAAAGCAATGCGACAGCAACTGGATGAAGAGATGGTGCACATAGCCTGCGCCCACTTCGAACGCTACGGCGGGTCGTTCAACCAACGCCTCGTTGCCCTGTGGCGCGTAGCAGATAGCAGCAACAAGAAGATCCTGATGACCGCCTTCAAAGACCTGTTCATGCACGGGTACAACCTAGCCAAAGGAGAAAGCAAATGAACGAAGTGATTCTGCAAACCTACGATACCGACGAGTTCATCTACACCTACCAGATCGTCGAGGACGACGGCGCGTACAGGGTGTGGAAGTCATCCGGCCCCCTGCGTGGGGGCTACATCAACAAGGGCGAGCGTTTTGCGTATGTCATCGATGCGATGCAAGCACTCGTTGAGTACATCAAGAAAGGAGAATGACCATGATCAAGCACCCCCAACCTACCTTCCACTTCCTGCTCACCTCCGTGTTCCGGTGGCACACGAGCGAAGACCTGCACGAGGCCATGAAGTACATGGACAAGCAGAAAGAAACCTACTGGGTGTGGTACGTACCCTGCGAGAAGAGCGCGGCGTACGACATCGAGTGGTATCGCCCTCAAGTCGAGGGCAGTTTCATCCTGGCCCAGGTCGAGTTCGATCAGCGTGGCCGTGTCGTGAAGCAGAAGGAAGAAGCAACAGCGTAAAGATCGGGGACGCCTGTCCCCATCCGTGGCCACTGCGGTTCAGTGGCACATCAACTAGGAGAAAGCAACATGAACGAAACCAACAACCCCATCCTCGCAGCCATCCTGGCCGCACTCAACGAGCACATCGACGCGCGCATCAAGGCGGCACTGGAGGCGCAGCCAAAGCCGGAAGTCAGCCCCGTGGTGGACATGGACGCCCTGCGTGAACTGGTCACCCCGTTGGTGGGCAGCATGGTCGAGGCCAAGATCGAGGAAGCCATTGAGGAGCATCAGGAAGCCTACGACCACGACTGCTACGACAACGCAGTCAACAAGTTGGACGACCTGCCCGACTTCGATGACTTCTTGACGAAGGACGATATTGAGGATGCTGTCAAGGACGCCGTAGGCAACCTCACCTTCGACATCAGCGTCAGCTAAGGAGAGCGCAAATGACCAACGGAGTAACCAAAGACTTCATCGATTCGCTTACTGCGAAAGAGCGCACCGACCTGCTTGCAGGACTCACGAACCTGCATCTGAAGCGCACCGCAAGCGACGCGCTGATGGCGTCGAGCCTGCTCACGCACTATCTCAGGGCGCTAGGCATGAACGAAGAGGCAGAGTACATGGCCAACCTTCAGCATCGCCTGTTCGACTTGACCTGAAATTTTTTTATCCCAACCCTTCCCACAGGTGTGTGAAGGGGTTACACTGTCCACTTCTGGACACCCGTAGCCGCTGCGGATCAGCGGCAATCTCAACTAGGAGAAAGCAAATGGCTCATCAAATCTACATCAACACCACCGGCAACGCTTCCTATGCATCCACTCAGCGCGAGTGGCATGGCCTGGGGCAGATGATGCCCGCAGGGCAGAGCGTCGAGCAGTGGCAAGCCGCTGCCGGGATGGACTACGAGGTGCAGCGTGGGTATGTGCGCTACGCCACTGAGCGTGGCCAGTCGGCTGACGCCATGAAGGTGGTGAAGGACAAGGTGGTGCTGTTCCGTTCGGACACGAAGGACGCGCTCGGTGTTGTTTCAGATAGTTATAAAGTCGTCCAACCCCGTGAGGTGCTTGAGTTCTTCCGCAACTGGGCCGAGGCAGGTGGCATGACCATCGAGTCAGCCGGTGTGCTGTTTGGGGGTAAGCGCTACTTCGCCACCGCCAAGTTGGCGGAGGGGGTTTGTGTTGACGGGTACTCCGACAAGATCGTGCCCTACGCTCTCTTGTCTACTTCCGCTGATGGCTCCCTGGCCACCGAGGCTCGGTGGACTACCGTCCGGGTCGTGTGCAACAACACGCTGAGCATGGCACGTGGCGGCAAGGCTGCGGTGCGGGTGACGCATCGTAGTGAGTTCAAGCCGGAGGAAGTGCGCGGTGTGATGGAGAGCGCGAACGAAGAGTTCCGCGCCTTCATGGAGATGGGTAGAACCCTGGCGGGCATCAAGGTCGCACGCCCCTTGGCCGAAGACCTCACGCTTCACCTGTTCAAGACTGGCACCAAGGATGCCGATGCAGTGAAGGAGTCGCGTGGCTTCATTCGCGTGATGGAGCTGTTCAACGGTGCTGCCCGTGGCGCTGCGCTTGAGACAGCGCAAGAGACTGCATGGGGTTGGCTCAACGCGGTGACCGAGTACGCTGACCACCACATCCGTGCGCACAACGACGAGAACCGCACCGCCTCTGCTCTGTGGGGCCAGGGCGATACGCTCAAGAACCGTGCGGTGGAGTTGGCTCTGGCCTCGGCCTGAGCAGGCTCTTTCACTATCAACATCTTCTCTTCCGGGGGCTTGTGCCCTCGGTTGAGTTTGTCTAAACTTGGACTCCCTCAAACAAAACAGGAGAAAGCAATGACTGAAGCAACCAAGACCCCGACCAAGCCCAACAAATCCAACCAGATCCGTGAGCTTCTGGCGCAGGGTGTAACCCCATCGATCATCGCCAAAGAGATGGGCGTAGTCATCCAGTACGTGCACAGCGTACGCCGCCGTGATATCGAGAAGGCCAGGAAGGCCAAGGCCAAGGTCAAGAAGCTCGAAACTGTGCGCAAGTATGTGAAAAGCGGGAAGTATGCGAAGAAGGCCAAGTCGCCCCTGAATGTGCCGCCTGTGTTGGCACCGGCATCGACACCACTGATCACCCAAGAAGAACTCGACGCCCTGCGTGAGGCCGCGCAGCGCCCCAAGATTCAGTACATCGAGGTCGAGGTTCCCCAACCTTTTTCCCACTACACCTTCTGGCAGCGCCTGCGCATCCTCTTCCTGGGGAGGGTCTGAGCATGAAGACCAAAGCCTTGAAGATGGTGCGGCAGTTGTTTGCTGTGGATCACGTGCCCATCCACACGCAGCGGCACAACCAACGACAGTGGGTCAAGAGCGTACGCAGACTGGGTGACCGATGGCTACTCGCAAAACCAATAGAAAAGCGGACGCGGTAGACCCACCACCCAAGGTCTGGCCCTTCCCAACGTGGAAGGGCCGACCGTACAAACAGAGGAAACAACAAAAACCCGATCCGGTGGCGGGACTACCACCGGCCCTCTTCTAGGAGAAAGCAATGACCAAGAAATTCAGAACCGAAACCCTGTACGTCACGCCTGCCCTGGCGCAGATGTGGCTGAACAAGAACACCAACAACCGCAACATGCGGGTCGATGTAGCGCACCGCTACGCCCGTGATATGGCCGAGGGGCGGTGGTATCTCTCGCACCAGGGTATCGCCTTCTACGAGGACGGCACGCTTGCTGACGGGCAGCATCGCCTGCACGCGGTGACCATCTACAACAAGCCCGTGACCTTCGTTGTCACGCATGGCGTGCCCCGTGCGGCAGGGCAGATGATCGACCAACACACTCCCCGTATGGCGCATGACGCCATCCGCATCGCAGGTGGCGAGGTGTGGATCAACCGGGACGTTGTCGCGGTTGCGCGGATCGTGATGAACCACCTGGGCACCGATGTGCATCCCAAGACGGTGAGCGAGCTGCACTCCTTCATCGAGCGCTACGCTGAGCCTTTGCAGTTCGCAGGTAGTCTGGCTCCGCAGCACCGCCGCCACCTGACCACCGCCCCGATACGCGCCAACTACTTCTGTGCTGAGCAAGGGGGTGAATCCCGAGACAAGCTCACGCGCTTTGCTGACATCATGATCCACGGTGAGATCACAGGCCCGAGCGAGAACGCCGCCATCAGGCTACGCGAGTACCTGATCAGCGAGGGTGGCGCAGCGTGGCAAGGTGCGGCCAAGATCGAGACATCACGCAAGATACAGCGGGCCATCTATCTCTTCTGCCGTGGCCAGTCGGTATCGCGCCTGATGATGCCCGAGAAGTTGGTCTACCCCATCCCTGAGTGAGGAGCAAACAATGAATAGATACGAAGACGATGGTATGGAGGAGTTGGGGTGGCTCGTGGCGATGCTCGCCGCGCTTGGCTTCCTGTTCTTCTCCATCGTGTACTTCCTGCACTGGGCGGGGTGGTTGGTGTGAACCCACCAAACCCCAAAGGCAAACGCCAGATCAAGATCAACGCCATCACGCAGGCGCAGCTAATTAAGCTGCTTCTCGACGGCACATACACGTGTGCCGAACTGGCTGAGATGACGGGCCTCAACTACGTGACCGTGTGCCAGTACACCAGGGAACTGCACAGGGCAGGCGCTGCCCACATCGCTGCATGGGAGAAGGACAACCGTGGCCGTGATCTAGCGAAAATCTACAAACTTGGTGAGGGCAAGGACAAGCCGCGTCAGAAGAAGACGCAGGCTGAACGCCAGACAGCCTATCGCGCCAAGAAGAAGCAGATCAAGATCATGGAGTTAATTAAATGCAGTGCCCTGAGTGCGGAGCGAACGCCTACACCCTTGAAACCCGAAGAGCCGCAAATGGCTTGAAACGAAGGAGATATGAATGCTCATCAAAACATCGGTTCACAACCCTTGGGACATCGGAAGATCTGAGACTGGGGCTGAACAACAACCCACACCGCAAGGAGCAAACGCTCGTCAAGAAGGCGGCGCCCATTACAAAGCCCACAAGTACGAAACCTGGGACGTTATCCTTGACTGGAATCTTGGCTACTTGGACGGCAACGCCGTCAAGTACCTCAGCCGTTGGCGACTGAAGGGTGGCATCGAAGACCTGAAGAAGGCGCGCCACTACATCGACAAGCTCATAGAGACAGAGCAGGACAAGGTTAGGTTCGATGGCGGCAACCCCTGAAGTCAAGGTCAAGAAGCAGTGCGTGGCGCTACTCAACGAGCACGGCGCCTACTACTTCTTCCCTGTGGCCAGTGGCTACGGGCGCGTCGGTATCCCCGACATCATCGCCTGCTACAACGGTCTATTCCTGGGTATCGAGTGCAAGGCAGGGAAGAACAAGCCCACCGCCTTGCAGGAGGCAGAGATGCTCAAGATACGCAACGCAGGCGGCTCGACCCTTGTGATCAACGAGGAGAACATCAACGAACTACAGGAGTGGTTAGATGCTAGGAGTCAACTACATGAACAACGATGAGTACGGACGCTACATGGAGGCACAGGTTGCCCACATGGAGCCGGAGAAGAAGGAAGCACTGATCCACGCCATCAAGACACTGTTCCGCGCCTTCGTGGAGGACAACACGCAAGGCGTGCTCATAGTGCTTGAGAAGGGTGAGTGCATGACAACGATGGGCCTGAACGCCACGTACGACGAGTCGGTGCGCATAGTCAACACAGCGCTCAACGTCTTCATCGAAGACGCGATAACGACCGAGACAGAAACAAAACACTGACAGGAGAAAGCATGGCCCTTCCGTTCAAGCGCATCGTCGCGCTCGACTTTGAAACAGCATGGGACAGGCGCGAGTACACCCTGTCCAAGATGACCACCGAAGAATACGTACGCGACCCACGCTTCAAGGCGTGGGGTCTGTGTTGGAAGGTGGTAGGTGAAGAGGGCAGCGCCGTCTGGGTGCGCGGCAAGGACATACAGGCGTGGGCCGATGGAATAAATTGGAACGAAACCGCTGTCCTGGCACACAACGCGCAGTTCGATGTGACCATCCTCTCTTGGCGCTACGGCGTGCAGCCTTGCTTCATCTTCGACACGCTCAGCATGGCCCGTGCGCTGCGCGGCATCGAGGCGGGTAATAGTCTGGCTACGCTTGCTACCGAGTTTGAACTCCCACCCAAGGGTCAGGCCGTGCACAGCACGGACGGTATGTTGGAGGCGATATCTTTTGAGGTGGAGCAGGAACTGGCTGACTACTGCAAGCACGACGTGGCGTTGTGCGAAGCGATCTTTGATCGCCTGCTCCCTGGCTACCCCGCCAAGGAGCTGCGCCTCATCGACATGACCCTCAAGATGTACACAAGGCCGTTACTGGAACTCGACGCAGAAATGCTGCGCGAAGCAATTGAAGAAGAAAGGGAAGCCCGTGAAGGACTATTGCAGAGGCTCGGCGTGGTGGAGACTGCGCTTGCGTCGAACGAACAATTTGCTGAAGCTCTGCGAGAGCTTGGGGTTACGCCCCCAACAAAAATTAGCAAGACAACTGGAAGACCTGGATATGCACTGGCTAAAAACGACGCCCTATTCCAGTCACTTCTCAACAGCGACCGCGAAGATGTTGTCCTCCTATGCGAGGCGCGTATCAAAGTTAAGTCAACCTCGGAGCGCACGCGAGCGCAGCGCTTCCTCGACATCGCGTCGCGTGGCAGGCTACCCGTACCGCTGAGTTACTTCGGCGCAGGCACGGGGCGGTGGACGGCAAGCAAGGGGTCGGCCATCAACATGCAGAACCTCAAGCGCGGCAGCTTCTTGCGCAACGCCATCATGGCACCGGAGGGTAGTCTTTTAATTGCGGGGGACTTGTCGCAGATCGAGCCGCGTGTGCTCGGTGTGCTGTCGGACAACACTGCGTTGTTGGAGATTTTTAGATCAGGTAATGATGCCTACGCACAGTTCGGCTCCATCATGTTCGGCATCCCCGGACTGACCAAGGACACGCATCCTGTGGAGCGGCAGGCTGCGAAGAGCGCGCTGATTGGGGCAGGCTACCAGTTGGGTTGGGCGTCGTTCGCTGCGCAGCTTCTGGTGGGGTTCCTCGGGGCCAAGCCCCTGCGCTACACCAAGGAGGACGCCAAGGTTCTGGGCGTCACGGGCGAGGACGTCAGGCGCTTCCTAGAGTGGGACGAGAACCTCAAGAAGCTGGAGGCCATCCCGCACACCTGCTCTACCCTGGAGTTGGCCATCCACTGCCTAGCAGCCAAGGCCATTATCGACAAGTACCGCGCCGCCTCGCAGCCCGTGGTGGAGTTCTGGAACCTGTGCCAGGAACTGATCGAGTACAGCCTGTACCGGGGCAAGGAATACAAGCACAAGTGCATCACGTTCCGCAAGGAACAAATCATCTTGCCAAGTGGCATGGCGATGCGGTATCCTGATCTCCGCCAGGACAAGGACGAGGGTGGTCGATCCCAGTGGTCGTACGCTGACGGCAAGAAGCGCGTCAAGTTGTACGCCGGGAAGATCACCAACAACATTGTTCAAGGCACGGCGCGCTGCGTCATGACAGACGGGATGCTAAGGGTTGCTAAAAAGTACCCTTTGGTAGGCACGGTGCATGACGAATTGATCGCCGTAGTACCGGAAGAGGACGCAGAGAGCGCTAAGACTTGGGTCTTGGCGCAGATGACTATGGAGCCGCCGTATTTACCGGGCATCCCGCTTGATGCGGGGGTCGGTGTGCACAAGCGCTACGGCATGACAAAAGACTGAGATGAAAGAAGACACGATCATTGACTACGCAATGCCGCTCATGAAAGTCGAGCGCTTTGCCAAGAAGGTTCACGACTTGTGCCTGGAGCACAAGTACGACGAAGCGCAGGAGCAGTGCGCGCTCCTGCTTACAGAGGCCCGAGTGCTGCAACTGACACTAAAACACATGAAGGAGAAAGCATGCCCAACATCCCCATCCGCATCCGCGTAGGTTCGCAGATGTACTCCATCGACGTAGTCGAGTCCATGCGCCGCAAGGCGACGATGGGTCGCACGTACTACGAGATGGGCCGCATTGAGATCGGCGCGCGCAGCAACACCACCGGACGCAAGTTCACCGACGCGGAGATCGACGATACC
>JACCDW010571870.1_pt1 | contig 19462 bp, 15 predicted proteins | sample 7449781 | NCBI WGS metagenome assembly JACCDW01 (sample SAMN15323449, study PRJNA562643) | freshwater metagenome | isolation source: river surface water | place: USA:Blue River Watershed | collected 2017-08-18
AGTGTGATGAAAAAGGGATATCATCTTCAAAAGGAACAAAATCTAACCATCTGACATGCCCATTGTAGTTAATTTAGATGTTATGCTTGCGAAGCGAAAAATGAACCTCACAGAACTGAGTTTTCGTCTAGGTATCACTATCGCAAACATGAGTATATTGAAAAGTGGCAAAGCCAAGGCTATCAGATTTTCAACTTTGGATGAAATTTGTAAAGTGCTGAACTGTCAGCCAGGAGACTTATTAGAATACATGGATGAAGATTCATACAAGAAACTCATGGGTGATTGATATTGCCTTATTGTAAAAGCCCATCCAAGGAAGATGGTTCAATGTGCTCTTGCCCCTTTAGAAACCAAGCAACTATAAAGTGGACTTGATTGTATTGTTTGAGTTTCTTTAGGTTTTACGGTACCAGGATGCTTTTTTGCGACAGATTAAAATTTGAGTATTAACTTCAACCAGCGCACACAAGGAGCGAAACAATAAAGCCCCAGATTTCTCTGAGGCATTGTTGTTTTTGGGTGGAGAATACCGGAGTCGAACCGGTGACCTCTTGCATGCCATGCAAGCGCTCTAGCCAGCTGAGCTAATCCCCCAATTGGACTGCAAATATACGGCTTCTGTTTTATGTTTGTTTAACGGGATGAAAACTGGATAGCAGTATTCTTTCAATCTTTTGGTAGCCCATTGGCGGAATTGAGTAGCTTTTGATGAGTTTATTCTATAACCAACTGAAATAATTACATCAAGATTGTAGAAGTTCATTGTTCGTAGCTTACCGTCAAATGCTACCTGTTCCAAAATGGAACAGGTTGAAACTCGGTCCAACTCTCCAGAAGCATATATATTGTTAATGTGCTTGACCACAGCGGGTCGCTGAACATCAAAAATTTCAGAGATTAGTCGAGCATCGAGCTATAACGTATCATTTTCTAATATAACTTGTACATCAGTTCCCTTCTGGTCTTGAAAATTTCGATTTTTCCTTGCCTCATAATTACACTTTCTTGTACATTTTGTATGCTATGCTATGGATTCTATTTATTTGAACTATTGCATTTTTTGCAACAGTTGAAATCCGGTCCAACTCTCCAGTATAAACCCCGAATAAATCAAATCAACCCCTTGAAACAAACTCTATCGTTACCTCTTGTTCAATGTCAGGGTGAAGGCTTTTGGATACCGGACAGCTATTCACAATGCGTGAAAGTCCCTCTTGGTTGCGGTCAGTGGCGTCTGCCCCCAGTTCTATGCGAAGGTCAATCTTGATCTTAGATATCATGCGCGGATTGCTTTGCATGATCTTGTAAGTATCGGCCGATATAGTTGCAATGCTGAATTCCTTCAACTGCGCGTATATGCCCATGGTGGTGATGATGCACGTGGTCAGACTCAATGCACATAAATCGGTGGGCGAAAACGCCGATCCCTTGCCCTGGTTGTCCGTAGGCGCGTCAGTCAATATTTTAGTGCCGCTTTGCTCGTGCAGGTTCTCACATCTAAGTTCCCCCAAATAAGTAGTAATGAATTTTCCCATGATTTTGATTCAAAACTACGATATATCAGTAAAAATTCACTATCTTTGCACCGCAAATAACCACTTCACTTTTCGTTATTTGCCATGAGTCAAAATACATCCAAAATCATTCTCGAAGGACTCACATTTGATGATGTTCTTGTTATCCCCAGACATTCGCAAGTACTTCCGCGCGATGTAGATACCAGCACCCAGTTTACCAAGAATCTTCGTTTGAATATTCCCATCGTAGCTGCTGCTATGGATACCGTAACCGAAAGCCGTTTGGCTATCGCCATGGCGCGAGAAGGCGGAATTGGAATCATCCACAAGAATTTGACCATTGCGCAACAAGCCGCCGAAGTGAAGAAGGTGAAGCGTTCAGAAAGCGGAATGATTCTCGATCCCGTAACTTTATATCCTGAAGCTACTTTGGCCGAAGCCGTTCAATTGATGAAGGAGCATAAAATTGGCGGTATTCCCGTGGTGAATGCCAAAAATCAATTGCAAGGCATCATCACTAATCGCGATCTTCGTTTCGAAAAAGACCTTTCTAAGAAAGTGTCTCAAGTGATGACCACCCAGAATCTCATCACCGCACCACACGGTACCGATCTCAAAGGAGCGCAAGACATCCTCGAGAAACATAAAATTGAAAAATTGCCCATCGTTGATGAAAATCAAATTCTGCACGGGTTGATCACTTTCAAAGACATCCAAAAAGTAAAAAATTATCCCAAAGCAGTAAAAGACGCTCACGGCAGATTGCTCGTAGGAGCCGCGGTTGGCGTAACCCCCGATACCATGGATCGCGTTGATGCCCTAGTGAAAGCTGGCGTTGACGTGGTAGCCATTGACACCGCTCACGGACATTCGCAAGGGGTCATCAATCAAGTGCGCGAGGTCAAATCAAAATATCCTCAGTTGCAAATCATTGCCGGAAACATTGCCACCGGCGAAGCTGCAAAAGCCCTTGCCGAAGCCGGCGCAGACGCTGTCAAAGTGGGCGTAGGACCTGGTTCTATCTGCACCACGCGCATCATTGCCGGTATTGGAATGCCCCAGTTGACCGCGGTCATGGAAGCGGCCCAAGCCCTTGAAGGGACTGGCGTTCCCGTTATTGCAGACGGTGGAATTCGCTACTCCGGCGATATCGTGAAAGCCTTAGTGGCTGGCGCAAACACCATCATGGCGGGCGGGTTGTTCGCAGGTACCGAAGAATCTCCCGGCGAGACTTCTTTTTTCGATGGACGTAAAGTCAAGTCGTACCGCGGAATGGGTAGTATCGAGGCCATGAAAGACGGCTCCAAAGACCGTTATTTCCAAGACGCAGAAGACGAAGTTGCCAAACTCGTTCCCGAAGGAATTGTTGGCACCGTTGCTTATAAAGGACATTTATCTGAGGTAGTTTACCAATTGGTGGGCGGCATCCGCGCCGGAATGGGCTATTGCGGCGCCCCCAACATGACCGAACTCCAAAAATCAGGCTTCGTTCGCATCACCAACGCAGGCATGCGCGAAAGCCACCCCCACGACATCGCCATCACCCGCGAGGCACCGAATTATAGTCGATAGTCGATAGTCCATAGTCGATAGTCCATAGTCCATAGTCGATAGTCCATAGTCGGTGGTCCATAGTCCATAGTCCATAGTCCAAAGTCCAAAGTCCAAAGTCCATAGACTACAGACTACAGACTACAGACTACAGACTACAGACTACGGACCACCGACTACAGACTACAGACTACAGACTACGGACCACCGACTACCGACTACCGACCACCGACTAAAGCCTAAACATCTTCTTCAATTATCAACTGCAGCATTTCGCGGGTAATTTGTTTCTCTTTTGAGACGCGATTGGCTTGATTTTCAAGAACCTTTTCGAAAGTATTTCGTACGAAACGACCGTTACCGAAGGTTTTGTCGCGGTTTTGGTAGGCATTTTCAAAATGGGCGGCCAGCTTTTCCTTTACGCCGGGACCTAAAAGGTACTGCGATTTTTTGCAGAGGGACTCGAATATTTCGAGCATCGATTTCGATTCGTAGTCGGCGAAGTCGATGTAGCGATTGATGCGCGACTTGAAGCCAGGGTTGGTTTCCAAAAAGTCTTGCATGTCTTGAGAATATCCCGCAAGAATGACCACCAACCGGCCGCGGTCGTCTTCCATGCGCTTGATCAAAGTGGCAACGGCTTCGTTTCCGTAGGAATCTTGTCCTTCGCCAACCAAGGCGTAGGCTTCGTCAATGAACAGAATGCCGTCAAGGGCTTCGTCAATGGTTTTGTTGGTTTTGATGGCAGTTTGCCCGGCGTATTCAGCAATCAGTCCGCTTCGGTCGGTTTCAACCAAATGTCCGCGTTGCAAAACACCCAAATGTTTGTAGATTTTAGCAACCATTCTCGCCACCGTGGTTTTTCCGGTTCCGGGGTTGCCGGTGAAGACCATGTGATAGGAGATGGGAGTGGTTTTGAGCCCCTGTTTTTCTCGTTCCAATTGGATTCTCACAAAGTTCACGAGCGTTTCAATTTCCTCTTTCACCGAATCTAGGGCAATCAGTCCGCGCAATTCAGTGAGCACTTCGTCTAGGGTTTCGTTGGATTTTTGTTCGTTGATTTTCAATGATTTATTTACTTTTTCGGGCAGTGGTTGATGAAGCAATTGGTAAATCTTCGCAAGCCTATCTTCTTCTGCCTTAGACGATTTTCCGTCTGATTTTGATACAATTACCCCAAATCGATAGAGCGTCGCCGCATATTGATCAAAGAGTTTTGAGTCCATCAATTTCAACAAAGCGGGGAAGGCCAAATCTGAGAATACTTTTTCCTTGGGACTTTCATTGATGCTGAAATCAATTTTCATAGGATTTCCATTGGCGGTAAGCGCATTCAAGCTATCCATCACCCCTTTCAATGATAATTGGCTGAGCAGGGAATTGATTTCATGAACATCTTTATCAATGTACATTTCATGAGTATTGTTGATGAGGTTTTGCGAGGCCAATAGGGTGGTGATGCCTTCTATGGAATTCCCCCGAAATTCACCGCCTTTTACCAGTTGAGCCACCTTAATTATATCGTGGAGATAGCATGATTTGAATCCCTCTTCGTTGACTTTGCTTGCTTTGAATTGCTCTAAAATGGCCTCGTCGGTTCGAAGAGTGTCCCAAAGTTGAACCAATTCTTGGTTGGTTTCTTTGAGCATATTTAATATTTCTTGGGATATATATTCTTTGACGTTCACATAAGACGTCGGCGAAACACTGTGATATTGAGTCGAATCGGTTTCTGTTTGTTGGATGCTTTTATTGTGCTCCTTATTAAAAGAATCCTCAGATGAAAACAGCAAAATCAGAAAATCAATCCCCAGAAATAAGGCATAGAATGCCAAAATAGTAGGGACTTTCCAACCCAAAATAAGGGTAGCAATGTATATGACTGCAACCAATGGTTGCCCAAGGTAAAATCGGTGTCCGCCAATAAATCCAGTAAGCAATGCCAAAATAACGGCAACATTTTTACTCTTTTTCATTCAATTGCAAAATACAACATTTACCTTTGAACGTATGTTTAAACGCATAAGTTTTGCATTAATTGCCATTTCTATTTTGTCGGCATGCGGGTCCCCCAAGAACCAAACCGCACCCGGATTGACCCCGTCAAAGACAGGTTTAACTACTTTTCGATTAGCGTTTTACAACCTTGAAAACCTATTTGACACCATTGATGGCCCCAACGATGATTCTGAATATCTTCCCACCTCAGAAAAGCCTTGGAACACCCAACGTTATCAAAGCAAATTGAAAAATATGGCTCGGGTCATCGATTCCATTCAACCTCAAATTTTGGGTGTTTGTGAAATTGAAAACCAAAGAGTCTTGATAGATTTAATCAAAACATCCACATGGTTAACCAAAATCAAAGCGGATGTGGTGCATTTCGAATCCCCAGATAAACGCGGAATAGACGTGGCGGTGATCAAGTCATCGCAATGGATGCTTTCGGCGTCTGACACACTTTGGGTATCTACCGGCAACCCCGAGAAACCGACTCGACACATATTGATGGCGACTTTGAAAAATGGCAAATCGGAGGTATCCGTTTTTGTGAATCATTGGCCGTCCAGAAGCGGAGGAGAGCAGTCGAGCAGACCTCTCAGATTCAATGCTGCTAAAACTCTGAGAGATTACATCGATGCACGTCCCAACATGAAAAATTGGGTGGCCGTTGGCGATTTCAACGACAATCCCGAAGACTCAAGCATGCGCTACATACTTGGCGCTTCTGACGAGCAGGCAAACAAGATTAACCTTGCTTTCCTTCATCGTTTGGGCCAACCCGAAACCGGTACTCTCAAGTACAACGGTCGTTGGGACATGTTTGATCAAATCATTGTGAGTCGTTCATTGTACCATTTGGGCCCAGAAAATCCCATCCCACAAATTCAAATATTCAACCGCTCATGGCTTCTCCAGCAAGACGGAAAATTTCAGGGCTACCCCTTGCGCACCTTCGGCGGCCGCACCTACTTAAACGGCTATTCAGACCATTTACCTGTTTTTGTTGATTTTAGTTGGTAGCGGGAAGCGGGTAGCGGGTAGCGGGTATCAGGCTTCAGGTAGCGGGTGCTGGGGATCGGGTGCCGGGTAACGGGCTTCGGGTAGCGGGTGCTGGGGATCGGGTGCCGGGTAACGGGCTTCGGGTAGCGGGTGCCGGGTGCCGGGTGCCGGACTACGGACTACGGACTACGGACCACGGACCACATTGTTGAAAACTCACCTCCTTTTGTTTTTAACTACCAACAACATTTAGCTAATTTTGCATCCCGTAACTACACATTTCATGAGTCAAACTAAGTTCATTTTTGTTACGGGCGGGGTAACATCTTCCCTCGGAAAAGGCATCATTGCTGCATCACTTGCCAAACTTCTTCAAGCCCGTGGCTATCGCGCTACCATCCAAAAGTTTGATCCATACATCAACGTTGATCCGGGTACATTGAATCCCTACGAACACGGAGAATGTTACGTTACCGAAGACGGTGCGGAGACCGATCTTGACCTTGGACATTACGAGAGATTTTTAAATGTCCCTACAAGCCAAGCGAACAACGTTACTACCGGAAGAGTGTATCTGACCGTCATTGAAAACGAACGCAAAGGCGCTTATCTGGGTAAAACCGTACAAGTAATTCCCCACATCACCGATGAAATCAAACGAAGAATGAAATTGTTGGGCGAATCGGGGGAATTTGACATCGTGATCACCGAAATTGGTGGTACCGTTGGAGATATTGAGTCGCTACCATATATAGAATCTATGCGACAATTGATCTGGGAGCTTGGGGAATCTAACGCCTGCGTGGTGCATTTGACCTTGGTTCCATTCCTAAAAGCCGCAGGTGAATTGAAAACCAAACCCACTCAGCACTCAGTGAAAAGTTTGTTGGAATTGGGCGTTCAACCCGATGTGTTGGTTTTGAGAACGGAGCAGTCTTTGGGAGCAGATTTGAAAAAGAAGTTGGCTTTATTCTGCAACGTTCAAGGAAATGCAGTAATCGAAGCCCGCGATTTGAGTACCATTTATGAGGTTCCTATGGCCATGCTTAAGGAAAAACTCGATAAAGTTGTCCTCAATAAACTGAAATTAAAGTCCACACAAGAACCAGAATTGAGCCAATGGTCTAACTTTTTATTCCGTTTGGAACATCCCAAGTCGGAAGTAAAAATCGCTTTGGTAGGTAAGTATGTGGAACTTCCCGATGCCTATAAATCCATCAACGAGTCGTTCATCCATGCTGGAGCAGCGAACGAGTGCGAAGTAAAAGTGACCTACATTCATTCAGAATTTCTAACCGAAGAGAATGTGGCATCTAAACTTTCAGGATATCAAGGGATATTAGTCGCTCCTGGATTCGGAAACCGCGGCATTGAAGGAAAAGTGTTGGCCGTAAAATACGCCCGTGAAAATAAGGTTCCATTCTTTGGGATTTGTTTGGGGATGCAAATAAGCGTCATCGAGTTTGCCCGTAATATGGCAGGAATATCGGATGCACATTCATCGGAAATGTCTGATACCCCAAATGCGGTTATTGACCTGATGGAAGAGCAAAAGAAGATCACCAATTACGGTGGAACCATGCGTTTGGGCGCCTACGATTGTGAATTGATCAAGGGAAGCCACGCTGCAAAAGCCTACGGTAAAACCAAGATTTCCGAAAGACACAGACACCGTTACGAGTTCAACAACAAATTTAAAGACGCCATTCAAAACGCCGGCATGAAAATCACCGGTACCAACCCTCAAACGGGCTTAGCTGAAGTAGTAGAGGCCGAAAACCACCCATGGTTTGTGGGCGTACAATTTCACCCCGAACTAAAAAGCACGGTAGAAAATCCGCACCCATTGTTTGTTGCCTTTGTAGCAGCGGCAATGAAGAATGGGTAACGCAGTACCAGGTAACAAGTACCAAGTACCAGGTACCAGGTACCAGGTACCCTATAAAACTACGTTCCACCCCAATGGGTCGTCAGATTTTTGGAGTTTGATGTTGTCTAGGAAGGTTTTTATGGCGGTGGAGACTTCGTGGTTTGGCGATTCCATTACAGAATAATAGGTGCCGTTTCGGCCGAAGCCGTCTAAATTCATGAGAGTGGCTGCCGTGCCAGTGATGAAGAGTTCTGAAATTTCACCTGCTTGTTGTTTTTCGATGAGTTCTGTGATGGAAATAGGTCTCTCTTCAACGGTGTAGCCCAAGTGTCTTAAACCTTTGATTACAGAATCGCGGGTGATTCCTGCAAGCATGGTATTGGTTAATGAGGGGGTGACAACGGTTTTTCCATAGACGGCAAAGAAGTTGGTGGTTCCGGTTTCTTCTACCCATTCGTGTTCAATGGGGTCGGTCCATAAAATTTGGTCGTAACCCTCTTTTTGAGCTAATGCCGTGGGATATAATGCTGCACCGTAGTTGCCGGCGCATTTGGTGAATCCCACACCGCCAGGAGCTGCACGGCTGTATTCGTCTTCTACTTTAACGCGAAGAGCCTTGTTGTAATAGGGTCCAACAGGACAAGCAAAAATGGCAAAACAATAATTATCAGAGACTTTAACGCCAATGTAATCATCGGTGGCGAACATGTAAGGACGAATGTATAGGGCGCCTCCTTCGGTTCTAGGAACCCAGGCACGGTCAATTTCAAGCAATTGGTGGAGCCCGGCCATGAAGAGGTCTTCGGGGATTTCTGGCATCGCCATGCGGACGGCAGATCTATTTAAACGAGCTGCATTGTCAGAAGGGCGAAAAATGGTGATGTCGTGATTGTTTTTTGAGGATGCGAAAGCCTTCATTCCCTCGAAAATGGACTGACCATAATGTATGGCGGAGGTTGCAGGACTCAAAGATAAATTTCCGTAGGGAACAATTCTCGGGTTGGTCCATTCACCGTTTTTATAGTCAGCAAGGAACATGTGATCGGTGAACATTTTGCCAAAACCAATGTTCTGGGGGTCAAATTCAGAAATTCTGCTTTCTTTAACCTTTTCTACTGTAATTTCGAACCTCATTACATCAAAATTAGGGTAATTTTGCATAGCATGAGCAATGAATCATTAAAAACTGAATCGGCCTGGTTGTTGTCAGGACTCTACCAAGGTGGCCTTTTTATTGGTAATGAGCCAGTTGCCGAAAAAGTAGAGGCAAAAGAAATATCTGAACCATTGCCTGTAACCTTGCCTCAGTATAAAATGAAATTTATTCATTGGATAGAAGAGGAGTCGGACTTTGATTATAAAGACATGATCAGCAAAATCATGTTTGCCTTGAAATGGAAAGGACAAGAAATCAAGGCAGATGATTTTATATTTTTAAAAAGCGATCAGTTGAATCATTCTTTTGAAGATTTGATCAAGGCGAATTCGTTTCAGACAGAAAGATTGGTGTTTTGGTCAAATAGAACAATTGTGGCCCCGGTGAATCAGGTTTTACAAGTAGCGGCACCTTCCACAGTGGCAAAAGATAAGGAAACCAAAATCAAGTACTGGAATCAGATCAAGAGTTATTTCGGGCTTTAAGTCGTGGGTCGTTGACTTTTTGAAGCAGGAAATAGCTGATAATGAAGAATATTACCAGCGCAAGCACCGAGTTTTGCATGCCTTTTTCGGGGGAATGCTCTTCCACCCAAGCAAAGGAAAACAATCCAATAACCATGGCTACTTTTTCAGTGATATCGTAAAAGCTGAAAAAAGAAGCTGTGTCGGTGGTGTTTTCAGGGATGAGTTTGGAATACGTGCTTCGACTCATGGATTGAATTCCGCCCATTACAGCGCCTACAAAGAAGGCAAGCACATAGAAACCTATTTCTGATTTGTATTCTGCGTCAAACCATGCCCCAATGCAAATAAAGACCCATGAGACCAAGGCAATGGATAGAGATAGTTTGTTTCCGTATTTTTTGGATATCCATGAAAACAGAAAACTCCCCGCAATTCCAACGAATTGAATGATCAATATAACGGGAATGAGTTTTCCAGCAGGTAGTTGCAACAATTTGGCGCCAAAATAAGCAGCAACGAGCATGACGGTTTGGACGCCCATCGATAGGAATAAAAATGCCCTGAGGTACATTAACATGGATGCCGACTGTTTGATTTGGCCCCATACTTTTTGTAATTCGTGAAATCCGCTGAAAATATTGCCTTCATTTTTGTTGGTGGCAGGTGTTCTTTTGATTTTGGAAAAGAAAATTTGGGCGAAGCCTATCCACCAAATTCCCACGGCAATAAAACAGTAGCGGGTAGCTAAACCCGAAGAAATATTCAAAGTAGGAGCAATGGCTTGAATGAATATAAGGCAAAGAATGAGCAAGGTGCTGCTTCCAATGTAACCCATGGCATATCCGCGCGCACTTACCTTATCCATCATATCGGCATCGGCAATTTCAGGGAGGTAGGAGTTGTAAAACACGGAACTGCTCCAATATCCGATGCTGGCAAAAAACAGCGAGAGCAATCCCCAGGTAACATCGTTGCCGTTGGCGGTGAAAAAGTAGAGGAGGGCAGTAGAGGTGGAGCCCAAGTAGCAAAAAAATTGCAGAAAACGCTTTTTGTTGCCCTTGGAATCTGCGATACCACTGAGCAGCGGACTGGTCAAGCAAATAACCAAAAAGGAAAATGCAAGCACATAATTACTGATGACCGTATTGGTAAAAGTTGAGCCTAAAAATTGAACTTGATCGGAAACGACGTTGCCTAAATCATCTTTTTTAGTGGTAATTGCCGTGTAATAAACGGGGAAAATGGCTGAAGAAATTACAAGAGGATAGACGCTGTTGGCCCAATCGTACATGGTCCAAGCGCGCATGGTGCCTTTATGGTTTTTTTCCATAGGGCTGCAAGATAAACTAAATTTCGACTAAATACTTGTGTAAATTTAGCTCGCAAATTTAAGATCTTGAATGAGATTCCACTCTTCTTCAGCGATCTTACGAGTGATGCGTAATTTCTTGGTTTTCTTATCTCCCGAAGGGATTTCAAACATGAATTTCTTGAAAATAGTCTCACAAATCCCTCTCAAACCGCGGGCACCCAATTTATTTTCCATGGCTAGTTCCACAATAAAATCTAGGGCATCATCATCTACACTTAACTGAACACCTTCCATGTCGAACAACATTTGATATTGCTTCATGATGGCGTTTTTCGGTTCCGTTAAAATGCTTCTAAGTGCTTCTTTATCAAGAGGTTCTAGAGCAGTCACAATGGGAATACGTCCAATGATTTCAGGGATCAATCCGAAGTTTTTAAGATCTTGAGGATTGATTTGGCTCAACAAACGCTTGGAATTGATTTCTTTGTATTCGTTGCGCTTAAATCCAACGGATTGGTTTTGCAAGCGTCTTGAAATCACTTTTTCTATTCCATCGAAAGCTCCGCCACAGATAAACAAGATGTTTGAAGTATCTATTTTAACATATTTCTGATCTGGGTGTTTACGTCCGCCTTCGGGTGCAACATTGGCTACAGTGCCTTCAAGGATTTTCAAAAGTCCTTGTTGAACACCTTCACCGCTTACATCTCTAGTGATGGATGGATTATCAGATTTGCGGCTGATTTTATCAATTTCATCGATGTAGACGATGCCTCTTTCAGCCAATTCTGGTTTATAATTGGCTACTTGAAGCAATCGTGATAGTATGCTTTCAACGTCTTCCCCCACATAACCGGCTTCAGTAAGTACCGTAGCATCTGCGATGGTGAAAGGAACGTTTAAAAGTCTTGCTAAAGATTTGGCCAATAAGGTTTTACCAGTACCGGTTTCACCAACCAACAGAACGTTGCTTTTTTCAATTTCAACATCGTTGGTGCTGTGACTTTTATTTTGAATGCGTTTATAATGATTATAAACGGCAATAGACAATGATTTTTTGGCTTCGTCTTGGCCAATTACGTATTGGTCAAGATGTTTTTTAATTTCCAATGGAGTGGGAAGAGCAGTGCCTTCGTCAGATGCTGAGAATTTGGTTGGAATATCACCGGTCGAACCAGTGGTTCCTAATTCTTTCGCTACGATTTTGTGTGCTTGTTCCACACATTGCTCGCAAATGTTTCCATCCAAGCCCGAAATCAAGAGAACGGCTTCCTCTTTCTTTTTCCCACAAAACGAACAGCTCTGCCCTTTGGAATTTTTCATTGAAGATTAATCGTTATTTGGTTGAACGACGACCTAAAACTTCGTCAATCATTCCGTATTCTTTGGCTTCCTCAGCGGTCATCCAATAGTCGCGGTCACTGTCTTTTTCAATTCTATCGTATGGTTGACCTGAGTGATCTGCAAGAATATCATACAATTCCTTTTTCAACTTTGAAATCTCCTTGTAGGTAATTTCAATGTCGCTCGCTTGACCTTGAGCACCACCCAAAGGTTGGTGAATCATGATTCTGCTATGTGGCAATGCAGTTCTTTTGCCTTTTGCTCCAGCCGACATCAATACAGCGGCCATTGAAGCTGCCATACCTGTGCAGATGGTTGAAACATCGGAACTGATGTATTGCATGGTATCGTAGATTCCCAATCCAGCATAAACACTTCCACCAGGGCTGTTTACATAAATTTGGATATCTCTGTTGGGATTTGCGCTTTCCAAGAAAAGCAATTGACCCATAATGATATTGGCTACATCATCGTAAATGGGAACGCCCAAAAAGATGATTCTATCCATCATCAAACGAGAGAAAATATCAATAACGCTAGCGTTCATTTGACGTTCCTCAATGATGTTTGGCGTTAGGCCATAAATTCCACCAGCTGCAGAAGCAGTCATGTTTGAATATTGATCAACATAAAGGCTGTTAATGCCTAAGTGCTTTGTAGCGTATTTTTTAAATTCTTTCCCGTAGTCCATAGTTCTATATTAACAAAGATATCAAGAAATAGATTACTCTCCGTGAGTGTCTTTATGTTTATTTACATGTTTGAAGTAATCTTCAACCGATGTTTTCTTATCGTTGATGCTGATCATTTCACGAACTTTATCATACGATTTACGATAAATTACGCGGTCGCTCATTTGTCCAACGAATTCACGCTCTTGCAAACGCTTAGCGATGGTCTCGTTTAAGAAGTCTTGTCCAATCATGCTAACATCCAAACCGTATTGCTTGTACATGCCAACGTAGTATAAACGAGCTTCTTCAATAACTTCAGCTTGTTCAGCTTTAAGATCGTGTTGTTCAGCCAATTTATCTATGATCAATCTGCGCTTCAAAGCATCCTTTTCTTGTGCATATTTTTCATCGATATTTTCTGCGTTGTAATCTTCTGTTTTGGTTTCCATCAACCAACGCTTCAAGAAATCATCCGGCAATTGGATGTCGTGCTTCGTCATGATCAAGTGACCAATTTCATGATCCAACCACAACGATGCTTCGTTTTTGTAGTAATGTTCTAAATTGGCTTTTACTCTTTCTCTATATTCTGCTTCGCTGCTTGGGGTTTCAGTTGGGAAAACTTCTTTGAAGTATTCATCATTCAATTCAGGAAGTGTTCTGGTTTTGATTTCAGTAACATTCACAGAGAAAGAAGAAGATAAATCAGATATCGCCTCTTTAGCAACCGCCAACGCACTGGTTAAAACACTTTCATTGTTATTGAACAATTCTCTAACATCGCAAGTGGTGCTAAATCCTTTTTCAATTCCTACAAATTGCTTTTGAAGTTTTTTGTTCTCAATCATTGAAGGAACAAAACTCACCGATTTTGCGCTAACTCCGCCTTCAAGTGGTTGTCCGTCGTCGCCCAATTCATTTACTTCTGCATAAACAATTGATTCAGCATCAGATTTGGTTGCATCGTCTAGTTTAGCGTGACGTTTGCGAGCGTATTCAATATCTTCGTCAATTTCTTTGTCGGTTACCTCAATCTGGAAAAGATCTAGTTTGTCTTTTGTAGTTAGGTTTAACTCAAATTTAGGGGCTATACCTAGGTCAAAAGCAAAAACAAAGTCTTCAGAATTTTCAATATCCAACTTAGAATCAAAACGGGTGCTTCCCAAGGGGTAGCCCAATGTTTCTAGTTTTTGCTCTTCAATAAACTCGTTTAATTTTTGAGAAGCAATTTGCTGTATTTCATCGGCAAGAACCGTTTTGCCATACATTTTTTGAATCATACCCATAGGAGCTTTTCCAGGGCGGAATCCACGAATGGAAGCGGTTTTTTGAATTTTCTTGATTTGTGCGTCTACTTTTTCTTGGTAATCAGCTTTCGACATTTCAATGAGAACCGAAGCTTCTAGATCGTTGAGTTTTTCTAAACGGATATTCACGACAATAAATTATTAATCTTTTTAAACGAAAAATGGAACCTGAGTTCCATTTTTCGGGTTTGTGCACGCGGAGGGACTCGAACCCCCACGCCTCGCGGCGCCAGATCCTAAGTCTGGTGCGGCTACCAATTACGCCACGCGTGCTAATTGTTTTGATCAATCAAAGATCTTTCAAAACGGGAGTGCAAAAATAATAAAAATTATTCAACTTTTAACACCTTTACGGAATAAGAATAAACTTTCTTGTTTTTCAGGGTGATTTTGATGTCAATTTTCTCCCCGTTAGGCAACATTTGAAACTCCGTTCTTCTGATGTTGGGCTCAAATACTAGGGTAGAGAAGGGTAACATGGGCGACTGTTCAACGTGTCCGCTCACCGTCATTTTTGAAATGTGAGGAGCGCTGACTTCAATTTTAGCATCTTTTAAGTCACCATACATAGAGAAACTCCATTTTTCAAACATCAACATATTGGGGCAATAACCCTGTGGAGGCCAACTGATGAAGTTTTTCTGGTAATAACTTGAATCTGCCAATTTTTCGCCCGGAGCCACCATCCAAAACACCGAATTGTTTTCACTCGCACCAAATCCATAGTATTTGGCATTGGGAGCCAATATATATTGTCTATTGTATAGTTCTTGGCTTTTTTGATCTGAAACCAACACAGTAGCGGCAATTGCAGGATTGTTGTCTTTTACAACTTGCGCATAACGAGCAGCTTCTGCAGCACCTTGAGTGAAGCAAATGTGAGTTTCGGGAGTAGGTTCTCTAGTGAAAACACCCACCGGTGCATACATTACCGATGCTTCTTGACAAAATTCACCTTTGTCTTGGCTGAATCTTACTAAATCTCTTACTCCGGCTGCAGTTCTGAAATAATTGATTCGGTCAGTGACTTTCTCTATGGTTGAATCGGGCATTTCACCTGCTTCACAGCGTTTTGATATACCTTTCCAACCTGTAGCTGCAAGAGTTTCATTGTTTCGTTTATAGCTGTAAATACGGGTATTCTTGTAACGCACCTCGAAGTCCTTCAATGCAATTTTCTTGTTCAATGAATCCAACAAGAGGTTTTTGGGATATTCTTTCTTTAACAGTTGATAGAATCCCCAAACGGTTTCCATTTTTCCGTACAACGTGAATGTATCAATGGCCTTAACCAATAGTTTTTCGCGATCAGCTAACAGTGCAACTTTACGGGTTGGGAAATCTTTTACCAATCCGTCGTTCCACTTGAATAGATAATCCCATGTGCTGCCGGTGATGTCTGATTTTAACCAATTGCTGTAAGCTTGAAAACGGTATTCTTTGAAGTTTGCATTTTTGGGATAAGCCGCAACAGCATGGTTGTACAATGAATAAAGCAATCTTCTGCTGATAAAGGTTGGCGGATTTTTCAAAATGGCTTCAAGGCCTTTTTCGTTAATCTGCTGAGTTTTATAAGTGATGGGATACCATTTGTAGAAATAAAAGATGATGGCGTTGGAATTGTTTTTTTCCATGAACGTTTTTAAACACGCATTCACAAACGCAGCACTGTCTGCCAACAAGAATTCGTCGTTTTTGGACTTACACCCTTTTAAGACCAACGATTTTTTGGTTTGGTAAAACGCAGAATCAAACAATTTTGCCTCGCTTAAATCGTTTCTGGACAACAAGTAATTCAATTTTTGAACGAAGTAGTTGTTTTGGCTTTGAAGGAAATATTCATTGTTGATTTCGTATGACAAACCACGATTGATCCATCTCAAAACTTCGGCATTCAGGCCGACTTCTTGTTGCATTTCACGGACTTTCTTATCAATTACCTTTACAATGGTTCTGGTCAATTTAATGTCCTTCGGAAACATATCCAGTCCCATTTCCACGTAAAAGAAGGAAGAATCCTCTTTCTTTTCATTGGCGTAATAATTGGCTAATTCTTGGTAAACTTTGATGTTGTAAGTGTGTTTATGGTATTTCGAATTCACAGAGTCTTGCCATGCGCCATACATCATGACAGCTGCTTTGGTAAGATACGGTCCAGCCTTGGCATTCTCTTTTAGAAACCAATGGCAAAGGCCTATATGCGTAAAAGCAATGGTATCTTTACTAAGATCATAACAAGTTTGGAACAAGGGTAAAGCATTGGCAAAACGATCTCTATTGTATTGATCTAATGCTTCAATCATGTAGAACTTAGAGTAGTCTCTGTATAACCATTGGTATTTAGTTTTAAATTCTAAAGTTTCGTCTTTCTTTTCAGCTCTTTCTAATGATCTGAGAACATTTTTGGTATTGGTTCTTACTTCGTTGGGATCTTTTGACGATTTAGCAATTTCAAATTCAGCCCAGGCCTTGATGTAATTCAATTCAATCAAGCTACGATCTTTGGCAATGCCTTTCTCGCAAATGCCTATGGCTTTCTCGTAACGTTTGGTTTGAATGGCATTTATGGCTTTGCCAATGGTCACTGATTGCGCTGAAATGCTCGAAATGATCAGCTGGATAAAAATTAAAAGGTAGAATTTTCTCATGAAGGAGTTACGTTAATTATTTAAGCAACATGAATGATTGGCTTTTGATTTTTCGGAAGGTATCGTTTCCAATTAATTCCAAATGAACAATGTAAAATCCATCGGGACAAATTTCACCCATGAAAGTACCATCCCAACCTTGATTCAATCCTTCTTGCTCGTATAGTTTCTCACCCCAACGGTTGAAGATCATCATTTTCATGTATTTGAATCCTTCAATGTAGGGAGTGTAAATGTCGTTGGGAGCTGCATCATTCGGAGTAAATGCCGTTGGTAACCAAACTACGGGTGGACAACTATCTATCAAGTTAACATCATCTGTTGCGGTGCAACCATCGGGACTTGTAACGGTCACTTTGTAGTTTCCAGCGGTGTTAGCGGTTATGGTTGCGCTGCTTTCGCCGGTGGGTACCCATGAATAGGTGTTTCCGGCGCTGAAACCAGCATCTAAAATGAGTGAAATATTTCTACATACAAATCGATCTGCCCCTAAATCAACGGTAGGTTTGACACCTTGTTTAACGGTAATGGTTTTCTCAGAAAAAGCACAAATGTTTTGAACTCTTACTTTGTATGTCCCCGGTTTTGTCACAGTGAGTTTTTGAAGGGTATCGCCGGGTTTTAAGGTTACATCGGTGCTAGACCATAGATATCGATTGTATAGACTTGGATTTCCTGCATCCAGTATAAGGTTGATGCTGGGCGAACAAATGATGGTGTCTCTCATGGGAATGGGAGCGAGGGTTCCGTCAATGACCAATACATACGCCGCATTTGTATCACGAGTACCGCTTTGAAAAATGCTTACACAACTTGCCTTAAACAAGCCAGCATTGGGATATTGAACCGATGGTTCTCTCAGCGTAGAAGTTCCTGGCGTGCCTCCTTCAAAGGTCCATTCCCAGCCAACACTGGGTTCCGAACTGCCGGTATTGAACTCTCTAAAATTGACTGAACTGCCCTTGCAAATGATGACTGACGGGGTTTGACTCCACAGTTTTTGGGTTGAAGCAGCTATTAAAAGCGTGAAAATCAAGATTTTGGCGTATGCGATTTTCATAGATTTCAGATGTGTACAAAAGTACACAGAAAAATCAAATTTGGAACTTTTCTTATTCTCCGTTGTCATCATTGTCATCTTCGTCTACATCATCGCCTTTTTCCTCTTCTGACTTTGGTTTTTCGGGGGATAAAATTTCACATTTGCCCGCTTCAAGATTTTCTGTTAGCCAATAGCACGGGTGCACTTCCGTCAAAGGGATTGTCAAATCGCCCAATGGTTTTGGCGTCCATGCCGTTGGCACGCTTGACGGCACTATCGCCGTACCGAAGTCGAATGCGATCCATGGCTTCGTACAAATGAATCATTTCTTCGGTTTCTTCGAATAGGTTGATTTGATATCCCCCGCTCACCAAGTCGCTGAATCGAACCCCCACCAATCGAATCAGTTGCCTTCTTTGAAAGAGCTTGTCAAACAGTTCCAAGGTTCGTTTAATCAGGGTGTGGTCTGCGCTGGTGTAAGGTATTTTAGCCTGTGACGAATACGTATTAAAGTCGCTGTACCTGATTTTTACGGTCACACAGGCACACAATTTATTGCCCTTTCTCAGTTGGAAAGCCAAATTCTCAGCCATGGCACTCAGCAGGTTTCGAAGTTTGACCACGTCAATGGTATCGCTTTCAAACGTTCTTTCGGTGCTGATGCTTTTTCTCTCATGGAAGGGAATGACGGGACGTTCATCAATTCCGTGGGCCTTATGCCAAATCTCCAAGCCGGGCTTATGGAGGGTTTTAAAAATCAGGTCTTTGGGGATTTCTTGAAGCGTTCTTATATATTGGATGCCCAATTGGCGGAGCGTTTTGTAGGTTTCCCCGCCTACGCCGGGGATGGTTTTGACCGACAGGGGCGACAAAAATCCTTTTTCAGACCCGTGCTCCACGAATTTTTGTCCGGCAGGCTTTGCCACTCCGGTAGCAATTTTACTGACGGTCTTGTTGGCCGAAAGTCCAAAACTAATAGGCAGACCGGTTTCTCGTTCAATTTTCTGCTTCAGTTCTTGATTCATTTTCCAACATCCAAAAAAACGATCCATGCCCGTCAAATCAATGTAGAATTCGTCAATGCTGCTTTTCTCGTAAAGGGGCACCGATTCTGCAATGATTTCGGTCACCATCTGCGAATATTTACTGTACAATTGCGAATCGCCCCGAATGTAAATGGCATCAGGACAAAGCATTCGGGCTTGCTTCATAGGCATGGCGCTGTGCACCCCAAATTTCCGAGCCTCATAGCTGCAACTGGCCACCACACCTCGGTCACTCATGCCCCCAATAATCAATGGCCTTCCCTTAAAAGAGGAATTTTGCAAACGCTCCACACTCACAAAAAATGAGTCTAAGTCCATGTGAGAAATATGCCTCTCTTTCATTTTGATAAAAATATTGACAAATAATTGTCTGTAAATTAATCAAAATAAATATATAAACCAAACCCTCCCACAATTGTTACTTCTTTACATGAAAAATTATGTAGTTATTGGAGGTACATCAGGTATCGGAGCGTCACTTGTAGAACTGCTTTCAGCTGAAAATAATGTTTGGTTTACCGG
>JACCDW010764907.1_pt1 | contig 19459 bp, 16 predicted proteins | sample 7449781 | NCBI WGS metagenome assembly JACCDW01 (sample SAMN15323449, study PRJNA562643) | freshwater metagenome | isolation source: river surface water | place: USA:Blue River Watershed | collected 2017-08-18
CGAAGTCGGCGGCTTTCGTTATCTGACCGAGCGTGGGGCTTATTTTCCTTTAGCCGAATTTGGTCTCCTGCAGAACATGACCTGCCCAGGCCATGCCACAATTTTAAGCGGTGCCCACGCTCATCAGCATGGGATTCCGGTCAACATTTGGTACGATGCGGCAAGCCAGCAGCCGCTCTATTGCGTGGAAGACGCCACCAACCTTCAGGTCGGAGTGCTTGATCCCGCAAAGCAACGTGGAGTGTCGCCGAAAAACTTTCGCGGTAGCACCATAGGCGACGAACTCAAGAATTCCGGATACGCTTCGCGGGTGATCACGGTCGCCTTGAAGGATCGATCGGCTGTGCTTTTGGGAGGTGCGCGCGCGGATCTCGCTTTGTGGTTCGATCGGGAATCCCAGAGTTGGGTCTCCAGTCGCTATTATCTGCCAAGTGGCAAACTTCCCAACTGGGTCCTGGATTTGAATACCGCCTTTCAGAAAAATCTGAAGGAGACGCTGACCTGGACCAGGCCCCAAGGCCCTGGCAGCGGGACTTCGTGGACGAGTAATGAGTTCGTTCAAAAATCCAAGGCCACCGACGCGATGGGTCGGGACTTTGACCATTCCATTTCATCCAAGCATAACTACGCCAGCTATTTTCCCGAGAGCACCCAATGGTCGGTCGATGCAGCGATTGCCGCGTTGCAGAATATGAAACTCGGTCGCGGTACGGACACCGATCTCCTGGGCCTCAGTTTTTCCACGCATGATAATCTTTCGCACAGTTTTGGTCCAAATAGCCGCGAAGTCGAAGAATTGACCCTGATCGAGGATCAACAGATCGCGCGCCTTCTGAATGTGATCAAGCAAACTGTAGGCTTGGATCAGACTCTGATAGTACTCACGGGCGACCACGGCGGCATGCCAAACGCTGAGTGGCTCCGATCTCAAAAAGTCGATGCAGGTCGAGTGGATGATGAGAAGCTGAGGCAGGAGGGCGAGGCCTTTCTCACCAAAACTTTTGGAGCTGTTAAAGACGGCAATTGGATTGCCTATCAATCGAACTTTAACTTCTATTTGAATCCTCTGGCTTTGAAGCAGTATAGCAAATTGAATCGCGATGAGGTCACGAGTCGCCTGGCCCGCTTCTATCGCGAAGAAGCTACGGGCCATGACGATATCCTGCACGTTTTCACGTCCGCCGATGTTCGACAGAAGACTTTACCGCCGGGCATTCATGAAAAGCAGATCTTGAATACTTATACCAGGGGCCGCAGCGGCGAAGTTATGATCATCCTCAAACCCAATTATGTGATGCCCGGCTCGACTGCTGAACATCTGAGTGGTTACGCCTACGATCGCACAGTCCCTCTTGTCCTGGCAGGGCCGCAGATCAAGGCTGGTGTTTATGGGCAAAAAGCCGAAATCATTGACATTGCGCCGACACTGGCTTTCTTTGTGGGTACAGTACCGCCGAGTGGCAGCGAAGGTCGAGTACTGCATGAAATCCTGCGGCCTGAAGTCGCAGCGGAACAACGTCCTGGCCGCTAGAAAGTTTGGGATGCAATGAACGAGCGAACGATCTTTCTTTTCGATGGTATCGGAGCGACCTCAAGCTTTGTTTTGAGCGGGTTGATTCTTCCCCGCTTTTCCGAAGCTTTGGGTCTATCGAAGGACATTCTTTACTTTTTGGCCGCCTTCCCCGCCGTTTATCTGCTTTACTCGTTCAGCTGCTTCGCGCTCGTGAAAAAAATCAAAGGCTGGATGCTTCTGACCATCATAAGCGCAAACTTCGCCTATTGCTTGATTTCCGGCGGACTCATCATCTTTCACGATGGCGTCGGGGAGCTGGGGAAATATCTGCTGTTCACAGAAGTGGTGGTCGTGATCGCAGTCATCGTCCTTGAACTTAAGGTCTATCAGAAGCACCTGAATAGCCGTTAAATCCCGCGATATTTTTGAAAAGCTTGCCACAGCTCGTCAGGATGTTCCAGCGCCCAAAAAGGTTTCACTTCGAGGAGTTTTTCCCGTTCCGCCCTGGGATCCCATAGTGCGGCCACGGGTTTGACTCCTGCCGCATGAGCAGCCTGCATATCACTGCAAGAATCCCCGATATAAAAAGCCACGGCCGCAGGAATACCGAAGGCCTTCAAGGCTTTCAGAAGCCCTTCTGGGGATGGCTTGGGTTCCGATAACTCGTTATCGGTGACGATTACGGAGAAGTATCGCAGAAGATCATGAGGCTTGAGCAGGATTTCGAGGTCCTGCCGGTGCCGTCCCGTGACAATGCCCATAGGAATGGCTGCTTGCTGAAGGCGATCCAACAGCGAAGCGACGCCTGGAAAAATCCTGGTACCCGGCGCAAGACTCGCCTGATGGTCTTTATAGATTTGATAAGCACGTTGAGCGCGGGTTTCATCAGCCAGAAGATTCAGAAGGATGCGGTCGGCGGCCAGGCGGAAATAGCGGGTAATCTCGGGAGTGCTGCGTGGCTCCCCCATTTGCTCAAGAGCATAATGAAAGGAAGCCAGGGCATTGCCCAGGGAATCCATGAGAGTTCCATCACAGTCAAATATCAGCGCTTGCTGCATACATCCCCTTGTGCTGGCATCCTTGCCAATCAAGGGGATATCATAAAGCAATCTTAGCGGAAACTGAATTCCAGGATCAGAGGCAGGTGGTCGCTGCCTTCACGCAGGAGTCCATAGGCTGCGGCACCGGATTTTACGCAGGTGGTGGTTTTATCCTTCTTGAAGATATCCACGGCACGACCTACGGCTTTTTCCGCTGCGATCACGGCATCAGCCTGGGCCATATCGGTGAAGCAACCGTGATCCTTGAATTCAGGATTCACGAAATAGGTTTCCAAACGCTTGATATCAAGGTCCTGGGATACGATGAAGTAATCCAACTGTTCCGTCTTGCTGCGACCGCGACCTTTAAAGTCAAAGCCGTAGGGAATGAAGGTTGTGTACTCATGGAAGCCACCGAACTCACCAGGGGTCAGTGTGCCCGCATCAATTTTCGCCTGCACTTCAGCCGGCATATTGGCTTTGGCGATGAAAGGCAGTCCGAATTTGCGATCTTGCAGACGAGCATTGGCGGTACCCGCGTGGCTCAGGATGCGCTGCATGACTTTGGAACCGGGATAGATAGGCGAATCGATCGCAACATTCAAATCACCGACAGCGATGAAGGACGCGCCGGCACCCAAAGGACGGATATCGGTCTGGCAGCTGCGCACAGGGCTTTTCGATTCAGGCTCGCAGCTTCCGAGCAGGAACCACTCAAGGAACTCAAGCTGAGCCTTGTTGCGCTCGGGATTGGGGTTTACCACTTTGCCTTCGCGATCAAAACCGAAGGCAGGCACGGTGTGAAAGGTTACCATGGCCACATCACGACCTTCGACATTCACCCAGCTCACGTTGAAGTTTTTGTCGAAGAGCGGGTATTTCTTATAACGATCACCGTCCAGGTTCACCGCACGAGCCATGGCCTGGATCTTTTCTTCGGTCAGGGACGCATCGCGATAGTTGATGTTGCTGAAGCCCAGATCGAAACCTGTGATATCCATTTCAGGATCCCAGTCGGTCCACACCAAACCGGAATTGACCCAGCGCTTTTGAATGGGGGTCGAGCTGGCAAAAACAGTGGAATACTGGCCTGGAGTCCAGCCAAAGTTCACCTTGTCGAGCAAGGCGTCTTTGCGAGCGAATTCAGGGTCGCTTTCCGAAGGACGATCGGTGAGGAAATTCTCGCCATCCCGTTGCGCAAGAGCACCGGTATTGGCGGGACAGAAGGTGCTATCCCACACCGAAGCTTCCAAACGACTCAAAAGGAAGTCGTGGTTCTGCGCGATGGGAAAACGCCGACGCTCCGCGACAACCTGCGAGAAATCACAGATGCGCGCGGCCGTTTCGGTTTCCATCTTATCCACATCGTATTGAATTTCATTCAGCGAGAGATATTCAGGCTTCAGCTCATTCAAGAGTTGCAGCGCGGACTTAACCTGCAACGCTTTGCTGGGTGCATTGCGGTCCTGGGAAGGCGTACCGGACAAGGATTTTTCATAAGCATCGATTTTGGTGCTATCGATTTCCTTGATGTTCCAATGCACGAAGCGATGAACAGTCTGACCTTTTTGACTGTCCAATTGACTTGTTTGCTGGGAACATGCCGCAAGGCTGGTGACACACAACAAAAGACCGGGAGAGAGCAGCTTCTTCATTCGCTTTGTCCTACACAAAAGGAGGTGAACCAGGATCCGAGATCGGACCTCCTGTTTTGCAAAAGGCGTTCATTCCTTTTAGATTAATATTTTCAGGCAGTTAAGTGGCCTAGGCAAGATAAAACCACTGACAACTGTCATCTTCCTGACAGCGCAGCACCATACATCCGCTCCAACGAGGTGTCTAGCCGGAAACGGTGAGGTAGCTAATATCAGAACTGGCGCACTAAAGAGCCGGAGATGGCAAAGTCCTCTGACCCCATCACAACCGGCTCTGGGGGACATTTCGGGGGAAACACATCAAGGCGCAAGATTCATCAATGCTGCGCCGTTCTCCTTATCCAGCGGAACGGAATTGTGCTCATGAACGATGATCCAGTGACCATCGATCTTTTGCCAGCCCGTGGTGTTGCGCGTCCAGGCTTCCATCGTTTGGCCATCCAGGGTCATCCCTTTCATGTGAATCAGGCAGTGACTGTAGGCGACGTCACCATCTGCATGCACTCGAAGATCGTGCTGTTCGAATTCCACCGGAAACTCGAAGACCTGAGTGAAACAGCTTTCCCAAGCTTCTTTTTGGTAGGAACTCCGGTTGATGAACTGCTGAGGCGGCATCATATCAAAGGCTCTCACGTCATCACTGTAGAACGACATGATTTTCCTTAAATCACCCGCGCGAACAGCCTTGGCCAGCTCGTGTTCGATGCTGCGAATTTCGCCTTCAGCTTGAGTTGATTTTTCTTTAAAAATCTCGGGAACCATGGCTTCAAAATCCATATGCCCTCCTTAACACTCAATTAAATAGGGGTGCCCAACGTTTCGGACCTATCAGAACGTGCGGAGCGATCATGCACGCCTTCCGCGAATTCCTCGATCATCTTCTTATTGAAAGCGGGAATATCATCGGGTTTGCGACTGGTCACGAGGCCTTGGTCTGTCACCACCTCTTCATCGACCCAATGCGCGCCGGCGTTGATCAGATCGGTTTTCAGAGAAGGCCAGGATGTCATCCGACGACCTTTTACGGCACCGGTTTCAATCAAAACCTGCGGACCGTGACAGATCGCAGCTATGGGCTTTCGCGCCTCGACGAATTTATGTACGAATTGTACAGCGTCTTCATCAATTCGCAGCTTGTCGGGATTGATCACTCCACCCGGCAGCATGAGGGCGGCGTAATCATCCGCGTCGGCCTCTGAGAGCAGGACATCGACTTCGACCGATTTGCCCCAATCCTTGTGACTCCAGCCTTGAATGGAACCTTCGTTGGGCGAAACCACGTCCACTTCCGCTCCTGCTGCTTCCAAAGCTTTCTTCGGTTCCAGGAGTTCAGATTGCTCGAATCCGTCCGTTGCAAGTATCGCCACGCGACGACCCTTAAGAAATTGACTTGCCATATGCTCATCCTCCTTGCAGTTGGCAACAAGTTCTTAAACATTGCAATTCCAGGGCCACCCTATAAAACGATACATCCTTTCCGGTCATGGTGCGGGTGGAAAACGCCAGCTAGAATGAGCCGAGTCCCACCAGAAAGGAGATGCTCATGAACACAATTATCGCTGGCTTCCTCGTGTCTGCGCCTCTGTCGCTCGCCGTTCAAACCATTTCTGTGCCCCATGTTTCCATTCACGGGTGTACCGTCGAAGGCCGCAATTATGCAGATGACGTCAGTTGCCAGGTTGTACGCAAGCAGGGACGACCATTCCGGCCCATTCCTGCCCCGCGCGACCCGGATCCGAATGATGCACGACTGCAGGATCCTCAATTCATGGAAGAGCTGGCTTGGCTGACGAGGCAGGTTCGTTCCTGCGGCTGCACCTGCTGCCACGATACGTCGCGTATGAAGGACTATGCGCTCTGGGATATCAACAAACCCCTATCTGGACCGATCAGCTCACCCCGCGTGGCGTCGCTATTCTTGGCGGTCAGGTGTCATCGGCGGTGTTTGGTCAGATTCCACCCGAAGACAATAACGGCTTCGACCGCTCCGAAACCGGAGCCCCCACCACGGACGTGGCTCGATTCAAAGCTTACTTTCAGAAGGAGATTGCCAGACGGGGGATAACAGCGGAGGATATTGCGAAAATGCGGCCGCTTTGAAGCAGAATTCAGGAAATCAGGGAAATTCTTTTGCAGCAGGAATTTTCCTGACCTGGAATCATGTCTTTCCCGTAAACATCTTCATACATTCTACAACAATCGATCATTTTAATTTTGCTATCAACGCTTTCCCGCCGAAGCAGAGAGGAACTCGATAGGCAGGCCGTTTCTTGCGATTAGGACTGATCTCCAATTTACTTTTCGTCGCCAGCTTCTGGCTCACATCCTGGCATTGCTACGGCGAATCCGCCCCGAACACCGGCAGCTTGTTGGCAGTTTCTTTCGATACCCAAGAAGGCATCAATTTGGACAGCGGTTGGGAATTTTATCCTCAGCAACTCCTGACACCAGACACCATCAGCGACGCAGGCAAGAGCCAGATCGTTTCCTTACCGCACGGCTGGAAAAACAAGGACATGCACTACGGCACCTATCGCCTGACATTTCAGCTGAAATCACCAACTGAAGAGCTTGGACTCTATCTTGGAGTCATTGCCACAGCCCATCGCATCTGGATCAACGGGCAGGATTACGGCGGAAGGGGGCAGGTTTCATCGTCCATCGAGAAGTCCCGTGGCGAGCTAGGCACCAAACTGCTGTCTTTTGCGCCCCGCTCACATAATGAAATCATCATACAGGTCGCGAGTCATAATTTATTCGGCGGGATGATCCACGCGCCCATCCTCGGACCGGCCGTGACCCTTATAGCCCAGCAGATGCTCATCGGTGTGCTCCAGGGCCTGCTTCAGGGCTTTCTCCTCATGATCATCATGTATCACCTGCTCCTTTACATCATGCGCAAAAGAGAGCTCTCCCACCTCTTCCTCGCTCTGGGCTGCCTTGGTATCCTCCTTCGCGATTCAACGGTGGGACGGGTGATCATCATTCAGGAAGTCTTCTCCTCTGTCCCGCATGAAATCCACGCCTATGTTCAGTATGTCGGAGCCATACTCACGACACTCGGCTATTTTCTGTTCACCCATTATCTTTTTCCCAAAGCCATGCGTCCCTGGCTTGTACGAACCGTTGTCGCATTGGAATTAAGTGCTATCGTTCTTACTTTCGTTTTGCCTCACAAACTGCTCGATATCGCAGCCGCGGTGCATATGGTAGGCAGCCTTATCGCCGTCTTTTTCGGTATCATCGGTATTTTTGGGCAAGTTCGACAAAAGGAACCTTATTCGCTCGTGTTCTTCTGCGGTATTTTCGTCTTCTGCCTCTTCGGTGTCGCCGATCTCTTCCTCGTTTCCAGATGGGAAATTCCTCCTTTAAGTTTGGCCAGTACAGCTTCGTGCATCTTCTCATTTTTTCAAGCCGCGCTGTTGGCACGGAAGAATGCCAAAGCGCATCGCGATCTTGAATCCGAACAGGCCAAGAACCGCCACGCCTACCAGGAACTCAGCAAGTTGGTTTACCCGCATCAGATCGCGTTGCTCAAAAAAGGCGAAATACTGGAACATACCATGCCTGTGGACCACGCCGAGGGTGTTGTTCTTCAATTTGATATTATAGACAGCTCGCGCCTTGAAAGCTCTGTCGCCAAAGCCTTTTTTGAAAAGATCTTCAACCGAACCAACAGTATCATGATGCAAAACTATGATCCCGATCTGCTCATCGCCAATGGCTTTCGCATTAAAGAATTAGGTGACGGATTTCTTTGCTCGGTGGGTTTTCCCTTTAAAACGCCTCATGAGATTTCTCCCGATGTTCTGGCGCTGCAAATGGCTGAGGAGTTTGTCCGAGTTTTTCAGGAAGAGGAAGCTTTCCTGGATCATAGCGTTTATGGACGGCTTCACTGTGCCATAGGCGTGGCGCGCGGTGAGCTATCGGGGTATTTTCCCAAGGCCGGGATTAAAAACTACGACATCTTTGGGTCAGGTGTGATACTCGCGACCCGGTACGAAGCCATACGCAAGCATCTCTTTGCCAACACGGATCCTACCGCCATCATCATCGTGCAGAGTCGAGTGTTCGACGCATTGCCTGACCCTGTGAAGCTGAAACGTTTGAACGAGTATCGGATTTATGATCTCACTCAGAGCGAATTCCGCGTCCGCAATGATCCCGATGCGACCTGCTTCTATATCTTGACGATGGAAAGCTTAGTGGTTCGTCGCAGTGCCTGATTTGAAATACGCCCGCCTCCCATCGAAGCGGGCGCTATCCCTTCAGTCAACAAAAGTCACTACAAATTCCCTGCAGCAGCTTCGAACCCGAGCATCCGCCGTCCATGTTCGATCAGATCGTAATTATCATGGCGGGCGGGATGAAAACCGGGAGCGAAGTAACGCAGGACATCCAAGGTGACAAGTGGAAGCAGACCTTTTTTTCCGAACAAAAGCTCGCCCAACTGCCACCATGTTTTCCATTTCAGGAGCAACCCATCGCGCTTCAGCATATGGAACATGCGAATCGAGGTATCCCAGCACAGCCCTGTCGCTGCATAAATCATAGCCCGAGCCCTTTGCCAGTAGGTGCCGCCGGCGTCCAGGAATAGATCCATGGCCACAGCCTTGTGATCCACCTCCTCCAGAGCATGCCAGATCCAAATCCTGCGCAGCTCGGGATCGATGCCTTCTGGAACGAGCTCACCTTTGAGCACCTTTTCGCCTAAAACCGCCGTCAGATGTTCAGTCGCGACCGTGACAGCAAGCAAGACGAGGGGTGGAATGTTCTCCTGCCCAAACTGTATCTTCTGGTGCAAAATTCTTTCCATCCAGTTCACATCATAACCAGCTCGCAAAAGGCAACGATTGTAAGCTTTATGGATTGCGGCATGGTTCTTTTCCTGGGTAACAAAATCCTGGATCTGCTGACGAAGCGCAGGGCTGCGCGCGCAATGCTCGAACTTTCGAATCGAGGCTATGAAAAAATTTTCACCTTGCGGGAAGAGAGTGGATAGAGCATTGAAGAAGTGAGTTTTCACGGGATTATTTTGGTACCAGAGCCGCGGAAGGTTCATGGCTCCGGAAGGTGCAGGATGGATAGTAAGCATGGAATGCATGGGCATCACCTCGGTATTTCAATTTCCCGACCAAATCAGTATATAAAAGGTATCCCTCTTCTGGTACTCGCGTTCATGGCTGGATCGGCTTTGAACTTACTCAGCGGAAATGATTAGGAAATTGTGACAAAAAAGCAGCGGAATGTAGCGTTATGGAACCTCACTACTCCGCTTTCATGGAGCGTAATTATGACCACAGCTTTCCGCAAGGCTCCGAAACAGAAGCGTTCCCAAAGTCTGGTTGACGACGTGATGGAGGCGACGGCCAAGCTGATTCCCGACTTTGGTTTTGATCGCGCGACGACCAATAAGATTGCGGAACTCGCCGGCGTCAGCATCGGCTCTCTTTATCGCTATTTTCCTAACAAGGAAGCGATTTTTATCTCCCTGATCCAGCGGGTCGAGGAAAACCATCGGGAGCAGCTCCGCGAGGCTTTGCACTCGGTGCGTGGACTGCCTCCCAGGCAAAGGGTGGAACCTGTGGTCGCGGCTATCGTAGATCTGGTCATGAAGCGCCGTAAGCTTGTGATGGTGCTCTATAGTCACGCGCCGCAGCTCGGGGCCTTGGAGTTTTTGGTGCAATCCCGGCAGCGCTTCCGTCGCGAAATTGAGATCGTGCTCGAGGAATTCTCCAGTCATATTCCCAAGCGCGCCCCGCAAACGGCGGCACGGTTGATCGTCGGTTGCGTGCATGGCGTTTTGGAAGATCTGGTCCAGGACGATAGCGCCGACGCCGTCGTGGATACCGTGAAGAAAGAGCTGGCCGAACTCTTTTGCTGCTATCTCTTCGCCGAATAATACAGTCCGACTAATCCATGCTTTCAAGCTGGGCTTTGATCCGCGCGAGCTTATCCGGATTTCGCAGAAAGTAGAGATTGCGAATATGCTCGCCATCATAGTCCAGACAGATCACGGTTTCCAGCTTGTCGTTCACCAGAAGGCAGGTCTGATCGGGAGGCAGAAATCGAACGCTGGCCTTGGCATCAGGACCTGCCGCCCGCAGAAGACTATAAAGAAACTTGATGATCCGCGAAGCTCCCGCAATGGGTTGCGCCGTCGCCGACACCTTGCCACCGCCATCGGAATGAAGCACAGCATCCGCCTGTAGCAGTTTAATCAGCTCCTCGGTCTGTCCCTGCGACCAATACTGAAGAAAGGCCAAGGTAATGCTTTCATGCGTTTTCGGATCCGGCTGAAAACGCTTCCGTCCCTGTTCGAGATGCGCTTCAGCACGCTGCCAGGACTTGCGACAGGCCACTTCCGTCATGCCTAGTATCGAGGCGATATCCTGATACTTCAAATCGCAGGTTTCCCTTAGCACAAACACCGCGCGTTCAATGGGGTTCAATCGTTCCAGAAGGACCATAAGTGCCATGGAAATATCATCATGAACCTCGCGGATACTTTTTTCTGGCCCCGTGAAAGGTTCCGGCAGCCAGGATCCGATGTAATCAACTTTTTGCCTATAAAAAGCCCGTTTCTGATCAATCGCGGCGTTTACCACGAGGCGAATCATCCAGGCCTTGGGGTTCTGCGGCGGCTCCCCTTCCTGAGTCATGATTTTCACATAAAGATCCTGAAGGATATCCTCGGCTTCGGTCTGGGAACCGAGGATCTTGTAAGCGACCCGCAGGAGCATCGGACGTTCCCGCAGATAATCATTCAAGCTTTCGTTCATGGCAAATCCTTGGGTTGATACCAGCGGTTCAATGCCAGCCCGGAACGCAGTTCCCAGACAGGGACCTTGACTGTTCCACGGCATATCATTTCTTTGATCCACACGGCCAGGCGTCCGCGAAAATAAATGCGCCGTGCTTCGTCGCGTGGGGTGACGAGTTGGATCACTGCGGCCCGTCGCCCAAGTGAAACACAGCGCCCTGTGAAGCCAAAACGAAAGGGTATCAATTTCTGCCCGCTTTGCAAACGCTGGATCGTTTCCGCGGCATGCGTTCCCATTGGACAGGCCGCTGCACAAGCCATGCGCTGAAAGAGTGCGGATCGGGAATCGAGTTCGGCGGCGTCACCCAAAGCAAGAATATTCTGATGACTCAAAGATCGTAGGTAAGGATCGACCTGAATCTGTCCACTTTCCGAAGTGCGCAAACCAGAATCCCGCGCCAGCGTCGGGACTTCAAGTCCAAGGCAATTGATGGTCAATGCGCTGGGATGAACCTTCCCGTGAGCACAGTGCACCGAGTCTGCCGTCAGACGCACCACCCGGCTGTCCTCGTGAAGCTTGACGTCAAGTTTCTCAAGTACGCTGCGAATTTCCATTTCCGCGCCTTTGGTATAAGACTGAAAAGCTGGGCCTGCATTCAAAAGTGAAACTCTCAGCTGCGGATAGGCTTCTTTAATTTCTGTGGCGGCTTCCAGGCCCGTTAAACCCGCTCCCAGAATAACGACAGGACATTCGGACGGCAGTCCGGCAAGGCGCGTTCGTGCCTTTTCCAATGATGGCCCCGCATCCAAGGTGCAGGCCTCCTCCAGACCTGCGATGGCGCTGGTGCGGCGAGTCCGACTGCCAAGGGCATAAAGGAGCCAATCATAGGAAAGGATGTGAGAACCCGCTGCATTTTCGATCATCAGCGTGTGTTGATCCGCTTCGAGAGCTGTGATGCGTCCCTGCACGAATTCAATGCCGGCATCCTGAAACAACTCACGATAGGAAAGCTGCAGCAAGGAACGGCCTGCAAGATATTCATGCAAACGCACCCGCTGCACAAAGTGTGGATTCGCATCGATCAGGGTAACATTCATACCGGAATACTTACGCAAACGGGCGGCTGCGAAGAGGCCGGCGTAACCACCGCCGGCAATGATAACTCGAGGTTTCATGGCATCGTCTCCTTGCTGATAACTCAGAGACGATTGACCTGGGGGAAATGGGACAGGAATCTTGCAAATTCATGATTCCATTAACTATTCTATCATCTGATAGGCGTTCAGATAAGCCTCCGGCAACCTTTGGCTGAGCACGGTATTGCGAAGGATTTCCTGCTGCACATCATTTCTGAAATTCTGCATGATGCGAGGCAATGACGAGGTGAAGTTCTTCAAGACACTCTTATCCACGCCCGAGAAAATCTTAATGCGGGTATAGAATGCCATTTGCTTCATGATCTTATCGTACTCAGCTTCCGACATGGTGCTGGGGAACAGATCGATCAGGCGACGTTCCGCGGCGGCGGGATAGGGAACGAATTCCGCGGCTGCGTAAACACCGGTCACGACCTTGCCATTTTCATAAGCATCCAGAATTTCGCGAACCGATGCCGCCACCGCCTGCACAGGAATGGAAATGGATGGGTCTCCCAGGGAGTTGCTCCAGAAGAGCTGCGAATCGCAGCGCGTCAGCCAACGGTCACCGCGAGCATTGCTTACGTTTAACCCGTGTTCACCGGACACTCTGACCTCGCCATCGCGATCATGAACGACCTTGGCCAGGGTTCCCGAAGCCCGATCGCTCAAGCCACCGGCACGGCCCCACTGAAGGATTTGAACGCGTGGATCACGAATGTGGCCTGCGGCAAAGCCATCAGTCAGGAAATGGTCAGCAAAGGCATTCAGAAAGAGCGCCTGCGTAAAGAGGCGTTGCGAGCGAGCGGCATCCACAGCGGCCAGAGAATGGGCCTCCAGGGCCAAGTCCAAAGCCCGTCCATGATAATTCACATAGGCTATCATGTTATAGAAACCAAAATGCGCTTCGTTCGCCAAGGCCAAAGACAAATAGTCCGGATAATTCCAAGCGTAATTAAGGTTAAAATCAGGATAAGCCTGATCGGAATGTCCGTGAAGGAAGTTTTCGATGGCCTCCACTTCCTCTTTGAAACGCTGTTGCACAGCACTCACATCATTACGGTTCCATTTCAAGAAGGGTTCCGCTTTTTCTTCGTAAATTCCTTCAGGATTTGCGTAGAAATCACCGCTAAACGCGACGAGTTCACCGTAAGAAAAAGTCTGTTTGCCATCCGCACGAACAAGGTTCGTCGCGCAAAGATCAGACTGACCTTCGCAGGCAGCCTTGTAACCCATATCACCGAGGACCACATGCTCACCGGAGCTGAAATCCAGCGTGGAATCAGCACTTTGCTGAGGACCACAGGCTGATAGTATTCCTGATAAAACAATCACGTAAAAGAGCTGTCGCATATAAATTCTCCATGGAATGGTGAAGCTTAGGAGGAAAAATTGGCTACGGAATCTTGGCTAGTCCTGGGAGGGAATATTGCAGAAAAAAAAATTTTTGTGAATAGTGCGTAAAGACGAAGTTAAGATTCTTTCATCATCGTGCAAGAAAAAATCAATTGCGCTGACTGAGGAGTTGGAAGTTCCGGCAGTTACAGCTGCCGGAATATTCGTTCGACGAACTAAGCAGCTTCATCAACGGAAAGTGCTTCCAGGGCCTGATTTTGCGGAGGCAGCGTGATACGGAATTCACAGCGTTGATAGCCGGGTATATTGCCCTCGCCGCGAAGATGAAGATCTATTTTTCCACGCAATCGCTCCACACAGCCCTTTACCGCATCCATGCCCACGCCGCGCCCCGAGATCTCGGTGACGACGCGCGCACTGGAAACACCGGCCACGAAAATGGTGCGAGCCACGGTTTCTTCATCAGCGTTCTCTGATAAGACGCCTTTCTCAATGGCCTTCTTGCGAAGTGCAGGCAGGTTCAGGCCACGACCGTTATCATAATACACAATCTCGGTCTTGTCCGGGCTATGACTGACTTCAATGGTGATGCGTCCAATATCGCCGAGCATGAAGCCATGATCGAGACTGTTACGCATCATATGGACAAAGATGTCTTCATAGTAATTGAGCTGATCAGGTTCCACAAAAAAGTCCGAACCTTTCACGGCGACATCCGGCGGCGTCTTATTCAGCTGCTGCGCGAGCCCGGGCAGCGAGTCGATAATGGGCTGAATGACTTTAATGAAGCTATTGGTGTTGAGAGCATCCAGCCGCTGGAGCGTCTGCCGATAGCGGCGGCGCTTATCGAGGCTCAGTTCGCCCCAGACATCGGACATCATGCGGGATGCCTGAACAATGAGGCTTTCCGTTTCCGCAACCGCACCGCGTTTCAGCTTCTCATCATGGATGCGCTGATAAAAGCCTATCATACTGTCGATGCGAGCGAGTCCGCGCAGGCAGATATCCACTTCGCGCTTGGTAATCTTCTCGGGATTAATGGCAAAGAGTTCATTCTCCACCTCATGCACGGCAGACGATACATCACCCAGGCGGTAGGTCCGGGCGTTACCTTTGATCGTATGCACGTTGCGCAGGACGACGAGCCAGTTGTCACGATTGATATCGTCCAGCCGTTGCCGTGCTTCTTCCAAAAGCAGCGAGGACGATTTGATAAAGCGTCGGAATTTGCTGGCGGAAAGGTCGAGGATCTTGCCGATCGCTTCGAGTTCCTGCTGCTTGACAGCTGCTGCTTCTTCGGCCTGACGGATTTCGGTCACATCGCGAATGGAAACCAGCATTTTTTCGACCGTTCCATCCTTGTCTTCAATACCAGCCCAATCGAGCTCCAGGACCTTGGCTTCGCGCGCCACCCCAAAGTTCACCTGATGAGGCAGCAAATGTTCGTTGGTTTCCAGCTGCAGGGTATCACCACCGACAGCCGCGCTGACGGCGGAATAGAGCATATCGCGCTGCTCTTTGCCCAGATTGCAGTGATCAAACAGGAGTTCCGTCAAAGGACGGCCTTCCAAATCAGCCGTTCCGAGAATGTCTCCCAATCGCTTGGAATGCTGCGGCTGGATGCGGAACTCACCATCGACCGTGCAGATACCCTGCTTGATGTTATCGAGCATAACGCTCATGCCTTTGGTCTGTTTCCACAGCTCTTCGGTGCGCTGAGCGACCTGACGTTCCAGTTCGGTGTTCATAACTTCCTGGAGTCGGTTGGTTTCAATCTGAGCCTTCAACGCTTCTTCCTGAGCGATTTGCAGCTGACGGTTGGTATCATTGATCTTATCGCTGACACCAAATGACATCAGGATGGTCTGCATCACGGTCGCGATTTCAGGGCCGTAGGTGCCCATGAAGGTCACTGGCAACACACCGAGCTTTTGCAGACCAAAGGTGATGGAACCCACCAGCATGGCTGTCCACGCATAAACGAAGTAACGCGCGGGTCGGAAACCTTTAATTTGGGCCCGTATACTGGTAGCGATGATCACAGCTGCGGTAATAATCCCGACCAAGGTATAAACCTTGACCATGCGATAGGGAAGAAAGACGGAAAGAAGCGCGAAGCTCCCGTTAATCACCATAAAGAGCCTCAAAACCAGCCTGAAGCGAGGATAGTTGGCCATCGGCAAAAACGAGTTCGTGGTCATAAGAGCGGTGAAGAATACCAGCGGAACGGAAAATGCCACGGCCGCATGCGCAAGGTCAGGGGCTTTCGGCCACAGATATTCATAAGCAAAACCATTGATCGCCATGCGAAACAGGAAAAGGCTGGTCAGGAAAATGAAGAGCCACATGGAATCAGCTTGCCGCGTGTTCAGCATCATCACAAAATAATATGCGGCGATGATGAGCGGCAGCAGCATACAAAGACCCATATAGAACTGAATATCGTGGTCCGCTTTGGCAATGGTGGGCAGGTCCTTGAAGGTCATGCGAAACTCAGACGAGCCATCCGTTTGCAGGCGCAGGAAGAAATCCCTCTGCTCATTTCCAGCAAAGTCGAGTTTCAAATAGATAAAGCGGCTCTTGAGATCACGCTTTTCGAAGTCCAGCGCATTCCCTGCCTCACGACGCACCCATTGTCCATCTGGTCCGGGAAAATAAAGATCGATATGGTTCACGAGTGGATATTCCAATCCAAAGAACCATTCCTTGGCCTGTGGCGCCATATTCTTTGCGGAGAACCTGTACCAGTAGGCATGACCGGTAAATCCATAGTTGGGATCCTTGGCCGTCTCTTCTTGAAACTGACCTGCCTCCCAGGCTTTGATGGCCGCATTCAGATCCATTTCCTTGGTGGGATCGACCAGGACATGACTGTAAGATCCCACTATGCTGGAGCCGGTCGCAGGATCCAGTGGAATCGGTGTCAGGTCTTTAGCCTGGAGCTGAGTTACCAGCACAAGCATGCTGATGAAAAATACAGCCGTTTTGAATCGCGTCATGCGCGCCTCCGTCAACCAATAACAGGGGTGTCGAAAGCCGCATCGGAAAGGCCTGTTGAAAATTAAGACAGGCCGATCTTTGATATTTGGAACAAAATAAAATTAAGGACGCGGAGGCAGGGAGAGTGAGGAGTTGGCGAGGAGTCCGGCTCCTCGCTTCGGATTCACTGCCCAACGGACGCCAGGGTCACCTTGGGCGTTCGATTGGGATTGGATTGCGATTTCATCTCGGGTTCCGGGCTTTCAAAATTCTGCTCGAGTTTGGCAAACATCTTTTTGAAGTCCGCGATCTTGTGAACGATGACCTCCTCCACCGGCGGGGTCGGATAATCGTGGCCGCCAGCATTGGGGCTGTTGCCACCGTTACTATTGTTATGATCGCGATTGTCCTGAAGCGAAGTCTGGCTCATACTCACGACCCAGGTCGCAGCATTCTGCTTGGTTTCATTGGCATGCCGAATGGCAGAAGCCACGGCCTGTGAGCTTTCCATCAAGAGTTTTTCACAGTGCCCCAGCTCAAAATGTTGCTTGGTGAGCAGGTTCGAGAGTTTCTCGCACTGCAGCGTGATGTGACCGCTTTCCTCATTAAAGCGGCGATGCAAGGACCCGACGGCATCCAGGAGCACCAGGATTTCCTGTGAGATGCGCGATGTGTCATCACCCAGGTCACGTGTCTCATTCAATTTGGTCATGTGAATATGAACTTCACTGCTCAGGAGCGACAAATCAGAGATGGCATACTTTGCAGCCGCCACATCGTTCCGGTAAGCCTCCTCAATGCGTTTGACAGAAACAAAGGCGTGCTCGGATTTCTGTCCCGCTTCCAAAAGGAAGTGCTGGGCTTTGTCGAGTTCCGGCTGCCCAACATCCACGTATTCTTTCAACTGGATGGTGTAGTTATGGAATTCGACCGCGAGGCTGCGAATCTCGGAACTCAACGAGAAGTAGTCGTTCTGAGCATCGGCATTGCGCGCATAATCCAGCGACATCGACATCATATAGCGATTCATCTTTTCGACCAGTTCATCGATGCGCGAGAGCACCACACCCATATTTTCTGACTTCTGCTTATAACTGTTCACTAGCTTGCTGGCGCTATGAACGTCTTCACGCGATTCGCTGATGGCCTCCACCATTTTTTCAATGGTTTTGTGCACCGAGAAGGAGCCGCTCTGCACCTCCTTAAGTTTTTCCTCGATGCGGTTCACTTTCTGGTGAATGATCTTTTCACTCAGAATGGCCTCATGCAAAAGGCGCATGGTCGAGGCATGCATACTGGCGATACTCTTGGACCGATCCAGGAGCTGATCATGATTCTGACGAATCTGCGAAAGGACTCCGGACAGGTTGTTCTTCTTCCATTCAATACGGTTCGAGGCGGTGAAGTTCGCACTTTCCCGGCACATCGCGACCAGAGCCTGAACACGGGTCAAACCCTTGCCCAATAGGCTGTGACTGTTCATCAGAATCTGACAGGTTTGGGTGGTCTGCGATTGAAGCATCTTGATGTTATGCTGGTGAATTTGCATCGACAGACCGGTGGCCACAGGCGCGGACTGCTGCCGCAAAGCGCTTTCCAGCTCAGCAAGGCCATCCTTCAAGGAATGGAAGAGACCCAAATCGGGTTCGGCCATCGGCTTTTTCACTTCCTGTGTCTTCGCCAGTGCTGCACCAACCGACAGCGGTAGTTTATTACGACGATGCAGAAGGACCATGGTATGGGCCAGTCCTGCCAGAGAGAAGAACCAGCAGCCCATGGACGCCCAGATATGGATCGTCATGTTCTGGTTGCACTTCACTTCGCGTTCCCGGATAACAGGATCGTAGCGGTAATCAGAGCCCTCCAGTTGCCTTTGCAAGGCAGCAGCTCTGCCGATCGCATTGCAATCAAGATTGGTCGCCTTAACTAAGAAAAATACCCCAAGTAGATGCAAAAAAACTGCACAGATAAGTCCCGGCAATTTCGACCAATTTAAACCACTCATGAATCTCTCCTTTTACTCACGCGTCGGTATCGAAATCTAAAGGCGGGTGTCAGCGGATGAGTCCTCCTATCTACTAAATAGAGAAGACTCTTCTGTCAATAAGAGGAAAGCTGAAAAGAACGCATGGATTGCGTTCAGGCGCGGCGGCGCAGGAGGCCTGTGAGAGAGTTCATAAAAATTTGATGCGCAGCTTCAGACGCAATCGTCGCGAAAAAACCTCGTGCAAGCTTGGTTTTCTTCTCAACGGGCTTATTCAACTTTTGAAACTTATGAGCTGTCTTGGGGGCCGCTGTCGCCAAAAGCGCACGCGTCATGTGGTGACGATGGCGTCCACGACGTCCCAGGAAAAAACCAAGACTGACTCCTACCACAGCTACAGTCAGGAGTGTTTTCACCGGCGCGCTGTGCAAGGCACGCGGCACCGCTTGAATTTTTTCCTGAACAGCATAAACCGGCCGGGTCACTTTTTGTGTCACGGCATCAGTGGCTGCGAGAACCTTATGCTGGACTTGATCAAGAGTGTCGAGAACTTTTTTCTCAGCTTCTTTTTCCAGTTGGTAGATGTTTTCCCGCAGCGAAGCCCGCCTCACGGCCATGGCTTCCTGGATTTCCGAGCTGCTTACAAGAGACTTTTCAACCATGTGATGTCCTCACGAATTTCGCGGAAAACGTCCCCCGCGTGTTGTTTGATGTGTTTGAGGGAACCGGCCGCCACGGTGAGCATGATGAGAGACAGCAGCAAAAGAAGACCGCCGCTTAAAAATTGAGCAGCGCCCGAACCTTCAGCCACGATGCGGACCGCCAGCCCGTCGAACAAGCGAACGATTCCAAAAACCAAAAGTGAGAAACCCAGGAGCATCAGGGGAAGTCCCAGTTTCAAACGGGAACGGGAACTTTTCACTTGCTCCCGGATGAACGTGACGTGAAGTCGCCCCAGGTCCTGAAATTCTTCCTTGACGCGCTCGGCGCTCTGCATCTTCATGTCCGTACACCCAGGCTATAGCCCAGGAC
>JACCDW011455941.1_pt1 | contig 19457 bp, 18 predicted proteins | sample 7449781 | NCBI WGS metagenome assembly JACCDW01 (sample SAMN15323449, study PRJNA562643) | freshwater metagenome | isolation source: river surface water | place: USA:Blue River Watershed | collected 2017-08-18
AGTACAGCATAGCTGCTGGACCGTCCAAGCAGCCCTCTTGAAGGCCTGGTCTAAGCACCATGACATCCTTGAATTGCATCGCAATGCGGTCGATACCGCCGAGGTCTGCGACTACCACGACCCTGACTGGGTGTTCGAGGCTTTGGATTCGCTCTGCAAGCTGGCGGCGAAGTGGAAGGCCGGAGAGTCGATCGGCGGCAATTGGGAGCAGGTCATGAAAGCCCAAGGCTATGACTTCACTCCCCGTAGCTCGATGACAACCCTAGGTCGCTGCAGTCGTCACTATGAATTCACGCATGGCGACAAGCGAATCGTCGCAGAAGCGCACCTCGGCCGAGGCAGCCAAGGGGCGCGTAACGTCATCCGCATCTACCTGCATCGTGACGACGACCGCAAGGTGCTCGTCGTCTGCCACGTCGGCGGACACCTGCCCACCGGAAGCCAGACCACCTGAACAGCTTTTTAACCTAACCTTAACTCCCCCCAACATAACTATGATCAGCAAAGAACTCATCGAAGAAATCACCCGGATAGACCGTTTCCGTGCCGGCATGCATGGCCCCAAGCCGGCCCAGCCGCCGACGCAGCCAGTGCCCGCGACCGAGACCTTGGCGGCCAAGCCTGCCGCAGTTGCGACGATGTCCCACCCCGTCGGCTCTAAGCGCCATCAGATCTTCGCCGCCCTGCGCATGACCGTGGCGGCAAAGGTCAACGTGTTCCTCGTCGGCCCGGCCGGATCAGGTAAGACCACGGTCGCCAAGCAGGTCGCGCACAGCCTAGGCCTGCGCTTCCACTTCAACGGTGCTATCCATTCCGAATACAAGCTCACCGGTTTCCGCGACGCCCAAGGCAAGGTCCACCGGACGGCCTTCCGTGAGGCCTTCGAGCATGGTGGCCTCTATCTCTTCGATGAGATCGATGCTTCTCAGCCGGCCGCCTTGCTCGCTTTTAACGCCGCCTTGGCCAATGGGATGTTCGACTTCCCTGACCGCCACGTCCAGGCCCACCCCAATTTCGGCTGCATCGCTGCAGCGAACACCTGGGGCAAGGGCGCCACGATGGACTACGTCGGACGCAACGCCCTGGATGCCGCCACCATGGACCGCTTTGCCATGCTCGAGATGCGCTACGATGCCTCCCTCGAGCGCCGTATGGCCCACCTCGCTTCGAATAACCAGATCGACCTGGCTGAAGCCTGGCTAGAGCTAGTGCAGAAGACTCGTTCCCTCTGCCACGATCACGACTTCCGCCACATCGTCAGCCCCCGTGCGACCCAGCAAGGACTCAGCCTGATGGTCGGGGGAATTACGGCCGAAGGTGCCACCATCATGGTGCTCCGTCGCGGAATGGAGGATGCCTCCTGGGGCCGGATTCGCCCCAGCATCCATGCGCTCATCCAAAAGGTCGAGGCAGCCAGGCAGCTGGTGATGAACCCCGCCCTGAAGCAGTAAGTATTCCCGCTCATGATCGAACTAGCTTACCGACAAGGATCACATCGCTTCGCGCTCACGTCGGGTGGCGTGAATTACCGGGTGCAGGCCCACGCCAGCGTGTTGGATGCCATGAAGCATGCCGAACACGGGAAGGCATGGCCTCTCCACATCTGCTCAAGCCTACGCACTGAAAACGCCGGCTTTCATGGAACGCCGGATTGGAGCACGGCGGCCATGTTGGCGATCCGGGGATGGCCGGAAGGACGTTCCCTGCTCCGCAAGGCCGTCGCGGCCATGCCCAAGGCCGCCCATCGCGATCGTATCTGCCAATGGGATATTACGGGTGCTTTTCCGGACGCCGCTCGCGCCTCTGCCGGCGCCCCCGATTGCATGATAGATGATCATCCGACGGACATTAAGCCCACTCAGTCCGTCCGTGTGATCGTCAGCATGGCGACCCCTTGGACGACCGGGCTCGATGAGTTCGTCAACCGGGGTGCGGCCATCTTATCGGCCGTCGAGGCGGCGGAGGCTGCCGGGCACCGCGTCGAAGTGGTGGCGGAGGAGACGGCGATTGTCCTTAACGACGGCGCAAGTCTGTCGATTCTGCTCAAATCTGCCGGACAGCCTGCCGACCGCGACAGTTTGGCCTTCTTCTTGATTCACCCCTCATCACTCCGACGCATCTTCTTCGCCCTGCTGGAGACAGAGCCCAGTTTGGAGCATTTCTCCTGCGGTTACGGCGCGCCTGCATGTCAGCCCGTCGAGCTTCGCCCTCCGGGCGCCATCTACCTGCCGAGCTTCGATACGGGCGAATACGCCGATGCGTCCCAGGCGTTCAAAAAAGTAAAGGCCGCCTTCAACGAGGCGGGCTGCGCTGTATCTTTCCAAACCTAACCCATACTTATCATCCATGGATCCGTCATATGAAGAAATGCTGCGACACACGCTTCCGCCCGCGGAGGCGCAAGTCGCTATTAACAAGGAACGTGCCAATGTGACAGATCGACTGCGCGACCCCGAGCACCTGAGGAAGGAGCTCGTCGGCATCTTTATCAAAATGCGTCAAAACAAAGTCGAATGGGAGCGCCGCCTCAAGGAAGTCAGGGAGCTGGGATACTCCCACAAGGAAGACGGCACTCTGCGGATGGTCTTGAAGTATTCGGCCCTGGAACTCCAAGCCCTCTGCGGACTAGCGACTTTGGCTTCGTCCCCCATCGCTGATAATTATCCCGAAAGCACAGATAACCCGAGCACCACCGGCAATCCCTCCGGCGCCGCCCGCGGTAACGGCCGATGCAAGTAAGCCTGTACTTGATCAAGATATCCGGGGGGGGCGGGGGCCTCCTAGGATGTGACCCTATTAGATTTCGAAGAATTGGCTTCTACTGAAAACCCAATGACATACATTTTATCAAGCATGCCCCGAATCGCCATCATCGGCTATGGTGTCGTCGGGCAGGCCGTCGGCGCTGTCTTGGCGGCCAAGGTGAAGAACGCCAAGGTATCGGCCTTCGATTCCCAGCGGCGGTCGAGAAGTGCAGGTCGGGTGCGCGTCCCTTTGTCTTTCCAGGCGGCCGTCGTAGCGGCGGACTATGTTTTCCTCTGCGTCCCGAGTCAGCTCGAAGGTCAGGGCATGGGTGGGAAGGGCTGGAAGCGTTTGGCCGCGCAGATTGTTAAATATGCCCGACAGGACGCCATCATCGTCATCAAATCCACTTTGGCGCCTGGCGATGCCTATAAGCTTGAGAAACTAACCAGCCGCCGCGTGGTGGTTTGCCCCGAGTTTATGGCCGAGGGCACAGCTGAGCGCGACATCCTCAAGCCGCACCGGGTATTAGTCGGCGGGAGCGACCAGGTGGCCGTTGATTCGGTCTTCAGACTTTACCGTCATTGGGTACCAGCGAACCGAATCATCCGTATGGACGCTTGGTCGGCGCAATTAGCCAAGTTGCTGGCCAACGCCATGCTAGCCCAACGAGTCGCGTCGATCAATTCAGCGGCGGCATTGTGCGAACAAGGGGGCGGCGATATTGGGCAGGTCGCCAAGACGATTGGCATGGATCCACGGATCGGGTCGATGTATCTGCAGCCTTCCGTCGGCTTCGGTGGCTCATGCCTCGAGAAGGACCTCCGGCTTCTCTGCACCCTTGCCCAGTGCATGGGCCTGCCGGACGTAGCCCGCTACTGGCAGTCCGTCATCGCACAGAATGAAGCCCGCATTCTCAGGGTCACGCGGCAGATTTCCAAGATGGCAGGGAAAGGCGGACGCATCGCTGTCTTAGGTCTGGCTTTTAAGCCAGGTGTGAGCGACCTGCGTAGCTCAGCGCCGATGCGGATCGCTCAAAGGCTTACGAAGCTCGGCCATGCGGTCATCGCCCATGACCCCAAGGTGAAGAGGGCTAAGGAAGTCCGCGTCGCTAGCACACCCTACGCGGCGGCGAAAAACGCAGCCGTAATCGCTGTCCTGAACGACGAGCCCGCCTACCGTACGCTTGATTGGAAGCGGATTGCCCAGCTCGCGGCACCAGGGGTTAATGTCTATGCATGCTCGGCTTCCATTGGTCGGGTAGCCTCTGTGCAAATGAGAACGCTGACTTTGGGAGGGGCTGCCTAGGATGAAAATACTCGTCACCGGCGGCGCTGGCTTCATCGGCGCTCATCTCGTCAAAAGTCTGCTGGCCGATGGCCATCAGGTCGTCGTCCTCGACAACTTCAGTTCCGGCCTCCGCGATAACCTGAAAGGTTTGCCTGTCCAGCTCGTGGAAGCGGATGTCTCCGCTCCTTTCGATATACCTTGCGAGCAGATCTATCACTTGGCCTGCCCCGCTTCCCCGGTCTTTTATCAGAAGGATGGCGTAAGCACCATGCTCACGGCGTTCAACGGCACCTATCAGGCCCTCCTGAACGCCGAACGCCATAAGGCCCGCATCCTCGTCGCCTCGACCTCCGAGGTCTACGGCGACCCGGCGGTCTCCCCTCAGCCCGAGACCTACTTCGGGAACGTCAACACCTGGGGGTCGCGGGCCTGCTACGACGAAGGCAAGCGCGCCGCCGAAGCACTCTGCTACGAATTCCAGACGCAAGGGCGAGCGGACGTCAGGGTGGCCCGCATCTTCAACACTTACGGCCCGGGCATGCGCCTCGACGACGGGCGCGTCATGACGGAGTTCATCGTGGCAGCCCTTAAAGGACTTCCTGTCCGACTTGATGCCGGGGGTGAACAGACCCGCACGTTCTGTTACGTCGATGATATGGTAGACGGGCTTGTCGCCCTCATGGGCGCTGACCATGAGCTCGGGCCGATCAACCTAGGAGGACGGGAGGAAGTCACCGTCGCAGAGCTTGCTCGTCTCATCGTGGAGCTGACTCAATCTGCCTCTCCCATCGTGGTTAAATCCCGTCGTCCAGATGACCCGATGCGACGCAAGCCGGACCTTCGCGCCGCTCAAGAAATCCTCTCCTGGAAAGCCAAAGTGACGCTGAGAGAAGGAGTCGGCCGGCTTTGCACCTATCTCCGCAATTTTTCGAACCACAGATGAGCGCCCTGATTATTCCATGTTTTATTCGGACCGAGTGGGACTTGTCCTGCCTGAGGAGGCTGCTGGACACCGTCGCTGCCCAGACGTTGCCGTTCCAGAAGGTCTATGTCGTCGATGATGCCAGCCCGACGAAGTATGACTTAACCTCCCATCAGGTGGAGCATGTCGTCCTCGATAAGAATGGCGGGCCCGCTCGGGCACGCAATGTCGCCATCAACAAGGCGCTGCAAGCGGGGTATGCCCACCTCCTCTTCACTGACCATGACTGTGTGCTTGATCGGGAATGGAACGGCCGGATGACCGCCTTCCTTGAGGCCACCGATTTCGCGGCCGTCGGTGGCATGACTTACTCCTGGGGCAAGACTCTGCTCGACCGTTACCATGACATCAACGGGACCCTCGCCGGAAAGTGGCTCCTGCCTGACCGCAAGGAGCTATGGTACATGCCTTCGCTGAATTTCGGCATGAAGGCTTTCGCCGCCGAGGAATTCCCGTTCGACGAGCGCTTCCCAACGGCCGCCGGCGAGGACGTGGACCTCTGCCTGAGGCTCCGGAGCAAATACCGCATCGGCTTCTGTCCGGAGGCCAAGCTCTGGCATGATTATGGTTACAAGAACAGCTTCACCGGCTTCCGCCGCTTCCTGAAGCTGTTCCAGAAGTACAAGAGCTCCAGCGCCACGCTTTACGAGGGGCACACCGTGCTGATGTGGGACTCCTCCGAATCCATCTACGAAGGAAACATCCGATGAGCCTCATCTACCGACTCAAGCAGAGCCAGCCTAACTTCACGCATGGCATCCAGGATTACCTGGGCGAAATCATCCCTTTTGCCCAGCGGGTGAAGAACCCGTTCCTGAAGGTGCCGATGGTCGCTCTCAAATCGTTGGAGTGGGCCATCTATCGCTGGCATAAGACGCCGATTCGCCGTTTCTACGGCATTAAGAGCAACGAGCTGATCTATATGATCACCAATGCCTGCAACGATAAGTGTCCTAAGTGCGGTATCTGGGAGCGACCTGAGCCCAAGGAGCAGCACCTGCGCATCCAACATTTCATCAAATGCCTGACTCGCCTGCATCATAATCTATACCAAGTGACCTTGACGGGCGGAGAGCCGCTCCTGTTCAAGCGCGACGTGATGCTGATCGCCGAGGAGGCTAAGAAGCTCAACGTGCCGATGGTGACCATCACCAACGGACGGATGCTCGATGAGGCTTTCCTTACTCGCTATAAGGAACTGGGGCATATTCTGGTGATCTCCATCGACTCGGTCAGCCGGGAGAAGTGGAACGAGTTTCGCGGTACGAAGAGCTTCGATATCGTCATGCCGAAGATCATGCTGGCCCGGGACATCTTGGGCGACCAGCTCCGGGTCCAGTCGGTCCTTTCCCGCGAGTCGGCCGAGGAGATTCCCAAGGTCGTCGCCTGGTGCAAGGAGCATGGCATCCAGCACAATACGCAACTGTACCAAGACTTCGGCGCCAAGAACTGGTCCAACCTCGTCACGCACCAGCAGATGGTCGACGACGGCACGCCTTGCGCTGCCCGTAAGAATATCTGCGTTTACCCGAACGGTGACGTCGTGAAGTGCTTTGACCACCGCCGCATCCCGCTCGCTAAGCAGCCGCTCGGCAATATCGGGGAGCAGGACATCATCGAGATTCTGTGCACCAAGCGTTCTACGGAGGTCTCCAAGATCATGAAGACCTGCAATCTTCCCTGTAAGGCCATGTCTTGCAACAAGCCTCAGGTGTTGTTGTTCAAATGAGACCGCCGCCCGACGTGATCATCATCCGAGGGGCACCCGGCTCAGGTAAGACCGAACTCGGGAAGGCCTTGGCTAAGCATTACCCTCACGGGGCCAGGGTGGAGGTCGACGCTCTGCGGAAGATGGTCATCAGTGTCAACTGGACCGACCAGGCCGAGCACATCAAGCTCCTCGGCCTCGCCGCTGGCACCACGGCGGAGTTCGTGCGGCTCGGTTTCCGGCCGGTCATCGTCATCGACACTTTCAGCGGCGACAAGGTCGACGGGTTTCTTGACCGACTCAGCCGAACTTGCCCTGGGCTGGATATCCGACTGTACGCTTTATACCTATCCGAAGAAGTGCTGGCACAGAGGCTGATCTCCCGCCCCGACGGATTATTTAAGGATCTCGCCATAGCCACGAAACTCAATGCCGACGTCCTTAGGATTCGTCGGCCGGAAGAAATCCAGATCAACAGCTCCGATTTGTCCGCCGAAATGCTGGCAGATCAACTAGTTTGATTCAACAGCTTGGCCGCCTGCTATTCTCGTGTTGGCTCGTGCTACGTAGCTAAACCGGCCGCCGGCCTATTACAAAATATCACTTTAGTTATCAGCCACGGCCCCTTTGGTTGATTCGTGTGACAGGGCTTTAGCCCATATTTGGCGGGGCATTGGACATCCTTCCCGATTCGTGCGACAGGCTGAGGCCTAGCACCGGAACCGCCATGTGAGCTGATCCCCTTGCATGTGCCCGGCGACGGGCAAAATGAAACACGCCATGCATAACTCCCTCCTCACGAACGACTGCGCCGTCGATCCCGACTACGACGAGTGCGACCACGATAAGCTCTGCGACTCGGACGACGACTAGTCCGCATTAACGCAATCGACCGACCCCCAAGCATAGAAAGGCAAAACATGTCCAACCAAGGCAACGGCGGCAACTACCCGAGCACCACCGGCAATCCGTCCGGCGGCGGCCGCGGTAACGGCCCTCGCAAGTAAGCGAGGCCATGATCCCGAAACCCCAGGGGGCCACGAAGTGGCCCCCTGCTTGTTGTAGATATTATACTGAAAAGAGTGAAACCGCTTCACAGGATTTAGGGATAGACTAGGCTTCCGACGCCCCTCCATGGACACGTGGGAATATACCTGTAATCAGTCGCCGCCTGAAGCCTTCAAGACGGTGCGATTCTATGTCCGGACGAAGGTATTGGAGCTCGGCGGAGGAGCGGCCCTGAACGGAGAGGGCATCGACCTCGACTTCTTGGGATATGATGGGGTCGCCCGGATTCGCTTCGCTAAGACCAAGGAAGGTTCGCGCATATCCGTCACCGTGCCCGATCCTCTGCGAGAGAAGGTCTCGGCCGTGATGGTTGGCCTTATCACCAAAAAGAAGCTCAAGGCGGTCAATAAGCATGCGGCTGAAGCCCATGTCGAAAGGAAGCCGTTCACGAAAGCGGTCGATGTCCTCCAGTCCCACCTGGCTAAGCCGGAGTTTACCAAGCATATCGAGTTACTTCCGCAGGCCCTGGAACACGCTGAGCTATGTCTTTACGAGCACGATGGTAAGCTCGACAAGGCACTGACGCACCTGGCTGCTTTCGCGGCCAAGCGTGCGGGCAAGAATGTCGCCATGCATCGGCTGAAGGATCTCGCTAGGGACTCGGCCCTAGGGAATCTCTACCGGCCAATGGTCAGCGACACCGTGGTCCGGGTACACGGAGACCACTATCGTTTCGAATACCAAGGAAAGCTGGTCCTTTTCGATGAGCATATCACCCTGGGCGGCGGATACCCCAAGGAATGCATGTCCATCCACTTCATTTGGGACGAAGCCCGAGGTAAGCTCATCATCGGTTACTTCGGCCAGCATCTCCCTACCTCGGAGGATAAATAGGCAGACTAGATCACCACCAGCATCCCGGAGTGATCCGAAAGGCCTTTGAGGCGGAATGCGGGGAGATGAATGAGGCGGGCCTTCGGGAGACCCTTGCCCGCGAAAGCGTGGTCTATGCGTCTTGGCTTATCGCTTTTTCGGGTTCCTTTGAAGGTATAAGCCATTGTGCCGCCTGAGGCCTTGTCCCAAAGGTTACTCCAACCAAACGAAACCCAGCCGTCGAGCTGCGGCCCCCATTTCGGGTCCACTTCAGGGTCGGTGTTGAAGTCTCCGATCATGAGGGCGCGACCGCCAGCATACGCATTCATCCATATGCCGAGTTGTTCGAAGGGCTTTTCTTTCATGTCCTTGGTCGGCATGTGGACGGCAGATATCAGGACGCCGTCTATCATGCACCATACCCAGTTGTTCTTGAGCTTGTTGCCCTGTCGGCTGAAGCGCTCGTTTGACTGCAGTTTCCGTTTACTATAGAGCCGGACGTGGCGCTTGCGGCTATGGAGGGTGGCCCGTGAGCAGTGTTTGAAGCCGGCGGCTACTAAGCCCGCCTCGTAATGCTTTTGGCTGCGCTGGGAAAGCTCGGCCAAGATGATGACATCAGGTCGCTGGCCGATTCGAACCAGGGTGTCGCAATCGATGTGCTTCTTCCGGGTATTCAGGAAAAGGACTTTCACTAGGGGGCTTCTCCTAGTAGTTTTCCCATAACTCCCCTGATGGCAATCCCTCCCCATCATCGTTCCCTGAAGCCCGGCATGGCCGAGAAGCTGGGGTATTACGTCTACCTCTATGTCGACCCGCGGGATGGCAAGGTCTTCTATATCGGGAAAGGGAAGGGCGAGCGTTGCCTGGACCATCTGTTCGAGGACGACGATCACCCGAAGGTGAAGCGCATCCGGGAGATCTTCGTCGCGGGACTTGAGCCGCGGATCGAGATGTTGGCGCACGGTCTGCGTACGGAGCAGGAAGCCTATAACATAGAGGCCGCGGCCATCGGGCTGCTGGGTCTGGAGAACCTGACCAATCGGGTCGTGGGCAAGGACAGCCTCCGTTTCGGCCGTAAGGGCCTATCGGAACTCGAAGGCTACTACGCCGCCAAGCCGGTGAGGATCACGGACCCAGTCATCCTGATTCGGGTGAACCAGCTTTACCGTCACGGCATGCCCACAGCTGAGCTCTACGATATCACCCGGGGGGTTTGGGTTCTCGGTCTTAGTCGTGCCTCTAAGATGAAGTATGTCTTCGCCGTCTATGAAGGCGTCGTCCGCGAGGTCTTTGAACCGGAGAAGTGGGTGCCGGCGCTCACCACCAAGTATCCGACACGGAACGACCTTGTCCCCGAGGATGCCAAAGGCCGCATCGAGTTTGTCGGAAAGGTCGCAGCCGAAGACATCCGCCAGAAGTATCTTCTCGGAGATGTCACCGCCTACACGAAGGTCAGCCTACAGGCGCCCTGCCTTTATATCAACGAGCCGGCCTGACTCAGGAGGCTGCAAGGAACTCGTTGAGGCGAGCGGCGATCAGCTTGCGACGCGCGCTCAGGAACTCCTTGTAGTTCTCAGTCTTAAGTAGCCTCGGGTCAGTCGGGATGCACTGGGCGTCGAAAGCGGACTGTCCTGCCGACTCGATGAGGGCCGGGAAATAGTCGGCGGGTGACTTGTCGCTGATATTGCGATTAGTCTTACCTCCGATGAACGAGAGGTTGGCGATATCGTCCGCCTCGCGGGAGGAATAGGCCTTCTTGAGCAAAGCCTTGGGGAAGATGTGATGGAACTGGAGCTTATGCTGCACGCCGGAGTGATCGAAGGCGATGGACAGGTTGGACTTCCAGTCCTTCGCGCCCGCTGCCCTGAAAGCCAGGAACATGGTCTTGAACAGGGCACTGCGCTGATTCCGCCCTTCGAGTTCCTCAGGCGAAACCTGCAGAAGGCCGACCTGCTGCCTTAGTTTCTCGACGAGATCCGCGACGCCACCGCCATCGCGGATGATCGCCAAGTCCTGGTCAAGGACCGTTTCGCTGGATCCACGGGAGTAGCGCCCCTTGGCATTCGCAAGCAGGCACCAACGGCGCAGCAGCTCAGCCTCTTCCTTGGAGAACTGGAAGTCTCGGCGATGCCCGTAATAGGCCAGCGCCACCATGAGGGAGGAGGATGACATCAACGCTGGGCTGTCTATCTTCGCGTTGTTCCTCATGAAGTTCGAAGCGAACTCCATCCCCTTGACGGAATCATTCCAGCCGGACTGGAGCTTATCGACTCCGATGGTGTTGACGGTGATGAAGCGTGACTGATTGGTGATGAAGGCCACCAGGCTTCGCAGGAACACGCCCAGCTCGAGGTCCAGGCCTTCGTCGGCACATTGGGTTTGGAAGGACTGGAAGGTCTTGAGCGCGCCGCGCCACTTGGCGGTGATCTGCGCCAAGGCCAGGTCAGAGCTTCGCAGTTTGGCGCCGAGGGAATTCACGCGAACGAAGATCTCTGTGACCTCTTCGTAGGAAAGCGTCCTCTCGAGCACGTCCATGCGGTAGACGTACTTCTTGATGCCACGAAGTCGCGCCAGCCGTTGGCTATATTTGTCGAACCGAGGATCGCTGAAGTCCTTGATGCCGGCGCGTGTAAGGAAAGCGGCGTCATTCTGGGCTTTGAAGACATCGGTTACCTTGACCCACTGCGGCAGCTGTTCCAGTTTCCTGGTAGCCACGACGAAGGTCTTTCTATCAAAGCGCTGCTGCAGCTCATCATCTGACGAATCTGGTTCGTCCGAGACGGCTTCGCATTCGTTGTCTTCCTCGTCGTCATCCTGATCGTCGTCCTCGTCGATGTCGGTCGCCCCGGTAAGCTGATCCGGGTGGTCTAGGTTGAAGAGGATATCGATGGGCTTCTTGCGGCCACGCACGGAAACAGGCTCCCCGCGGATGACGGAGGAGAGGGAGGTAAGGCGCTGCTGGCCGTCGAGCAGCAGGCGGGTGCTCTTATAGGGGTTGGCCTGCTGCTTTACCGAAAAATCCTGCAGGGGGACGTCTTCATCGGTTTCCCAAAGCAGGATGGCCCCGGAGGGGTAGCCGCGGTAAAGGGAGTCCAGTAGGTCGCGCACCCTGGTGGAGCGCCAGACGTAGCGACGCTGCATCTCCGGCAGCCGTAGCTCTCCCCGTTCGATCATGCTTACCAGTTCTTCTACGGATGCTTCGGATTTGGCCATGGGGTTGGTCTGGACTTAATGAACCCGCCATTGGCACAAAACCAAGCCCAATGAGGGATGTACGGGTAGAGACGCCGAAGGTTGGGCGACCTATTGTTAAATGACAAAAGGACTTATGGTCTTCGGTGGGGACATGGCTGATGAACTCCCGTGGATTTAATAGGCTTACAAGTAACTCGCGATTGCAAAGGGTAGGGCGCGGGGCATATGACGAAGGACCCGATTTCATGCCTCCTTCGCAAGACAACCAGATACAGATGGATCAAATCAAGCGAGCCGCTTGGGCCGCTTGTGACACCTTCCGCGGCGCCGTCGATGCGGGCCAGTATAAGGACTACATCTTGGTGATGTTGTTCTTGAAATATATCTCCGACACCAATCGGGCGCACAGGAAGCAGCTGGAGGCGAAATATGCCGGCGATACTGTTCGGCTCGCACGCGAGCTTCAGCGTGAACGCTTCCAGATACCCGCCGGCGCCTCGTTCTACGACCTCTATGCGCAGCGTGGGGCCGACAACGTCGGTGAATTGATCAACGCCGCCCTCGAGTCGATCGAAGCCGCGAACCGCACTAAGCTGGGCGGCGTGTTCAGGAACATCGATTTCAACAGCGAATCGAACCTTGGCCGAAAAGCTGACAGAAACCGTCGTCTAAAGGCCGTATTGGAGGATTTCGGCAAACCGGAGCTCGACCTCGATCCTTCCCGCGTAAGCGAGGACATCATCGGTGAGTGCTACATTTATCTGATTTCTCAGTTCGCCTCCGACGCCGGCAAGAAGGCCGGTGAATTCTACACACCCTCGAGCATGTCGGTGCTGCTCGCCAAGCTGGCCGCACCGAAGCCCGGCGATAAGATCTTCGACCCTTCCTGCGGATCCGGCTCGTTGCTCTTGAAGGCAGCCGCCGAGGTCGGCAGCCCGAACTTCGCGCTATACGGCCAGGAAGTAAACGGAGCCACGTGGGCCTTGGCTCGGATGAACATGTTCCTGCACGCCCAAGACTCGTCGGTCATCAAGTGGTGCGATACCTTGAACAGTCCTGAGCTGACCGAGAATGGTAGGCTGATGCAGTTTGACCGAGTCGTCGCCAACCCGCCGTTTTCTTTGGATAAATGGGGGCATGAGGGGGCTGCTGCAGATCCTTTTGCACGTTATTCACGAGGCATTCCGCCCAAGTCCGCCGCTGACTACGCATTCGTCACGCACGTCGTCGAATCTTTGAAGCCAGGCAAGGGTGTCGGCGCGATGATCGTGCCGCACGGGGTTCTATTCCGTGGCGCCGCCGAAGGGAAGATCCGCAAGGCACTCCTCGAAGAAAACCTCATTGATGCCGTGATCGGATTGCCGGAAGGAATGTTCAGTTCCACCGGAATCCCTGTGGCGATCCTTGTCATCGACCGCAGCCGTGAGCAGGGGGGCTCCAATGCGAACCGCAAGGATGTTTTGTTCATCGACGCTTCACGTGAGTTCCAGGAAGGAAAGGCCCAGAATGTCCTTACGCCCGCTCACATAGAAAAAATCGTCGCCGTCTTCCGCGAGCGCCGTGAGGTCGAGAAGTATTCGCACTCCGCGAGCTTCGACGAAATCAAGGAGAACGACTTCAACCTGAACATCCCGCGCTACGTCGACACCTTCGAGGCCGAGCCCCCGGTCGATATCGCCAAGGTCCAGGAGGAGATCCTCGCCCTCGAGAGGAAGCAGGCAGAACTCCGTGAGAAGATGAACCAGTACCTGAAGGAGCTGGGGCTGTCGTAATGTGGAATAAGAGGCCTATCGCTGAGATTGCAGACCTTGCCCAGAGTCGGCCGCAAGGTGACGAGCTGCTCTGCGTTGATCTAGAGCATGTTAGCCCAACCACTGGACAACTTATTGGGGGGCTGGCAGTTACCGGCGAGGAGGTGTCGAAACTTCACTTCAGCAAGGAAGACGTACTTTTTGCTAAACTGCGTCCTTACCTTAGAAAGGCATGGTTGGCCGACAGGGATGGTATCTGCAGCAGCGAGTTCTGGGTATTTAAAGCCAGGAAGGGTTTCGGAGACCCTTCCTTTATCCGGCAATTCGTGCTTTCTGAACCTTTCCTTAAGGCATGTGCCGCGTCCTCGGGCTCCAAGATGCCGAGGGCGGACTGGTCGTATGTGGAGACGATTAAGTTCCCCCTGCCGCCGCTCGCCGAGCAGCGTAAGATCGCGGAAATCCTCCGGACCTGGGACGAGGCCATCGAAACCGCCGAAGCCGAACTCAAGGCCAAGCAGGAGCGTAAGAGGTGGCAGTTGCATCATGCACTAACACAGGCATCCAAAGAGATTAAACACCTCAATGCAGTCGGGCACTATTTTCACCCTCTTTCCGAGAGAAATTCTGAAGGGCTTGCCCCTTTGTCGGTCACTCAAGACGCAGGAGTAGTATTGCGGTCGGACATGACTCGAAGGATTTCCTTTGATGAAGATACACTCGGAACCTACAAAGTAGTCAGGCCCAATAACTTCATAATCAGCCTCAGGTCTTTTGAGGGAGGCATTGAGATGTCCGATGTAACTGGGTGTGTCAGTCCAGCCTACCAGGTTTTTGGCCCGAATCCTGGCGTTAATTTCAGGTATTTTAGGCACTATTTCAAATCGCAGGACTTCATTAGGCGCCTAGCCGTTACGGTATTTGGAATCAGAGACGGGAAGCAAATTAGTTACAGCCACTTCTCAAAAGTGAAAATTCCTGTGCTAACTCATGATGCGCAAATGCAACTGGCAGATGTAGCAGACGCCACCGAAGTAGATATTAAGTTGAGCCTAAAAAGGCTCTCTAAACTGCGAGAGCAAAAACGTGGCCTCATGCAAAAGCTGCTGACTGGCGAAGTCCGCGTCGCGGTATGAATTTACAAAACCAATGAGCAACAAACGCGAATTATCGGCTACTACCGAGAAACATGTGTCACAGGTCCCGGCGCTAGCGCTGCTGTCGGCGCTGGGTTGGGAGATCGTACCCCAGGCCGAGGCGGACGCGCTTCGCGGATCAAACAGGAAGGTGCTTTTCCCGGAAGTCGCCGTCGAACAGCTGCTCCGCATCAACCGGTTTACGGCGAAGGGCCGTGAGCACACTTTTGACAGGTCTGATGCCGAAGAGGCCCTGCGACAGCTCAATCCGCCGTCGGACAGGAGCCTCAGGCTGGTAGACATCAATCGTCATACCCATGAGACTCTGGTTCTAGGCGCAACCATCGCCAAGACGGTGGACGGCGACAAGAAGAGCCATGGCATGCGCTACGTGGATTGGGATAGTCCGGAAAACAATCGCTTCCAGGCGACGCCCGAATTCAGCGTCATGCGTAACGATGGCAAGAACACCAATCGTTGCGACATTGTCCTCTTGGTGAATGGCATCCCGTTCGGCGTGATCGAGAACAAGGCCCCTGGTGTGGAGATGAGCAAGGGCGCCTATCAGCTGATCGCATATCAGGCGCCAGATGCTATCCCGAGCCTCTTTCACACGGCTCAGCTTTTGATTGCTGCCAATAAGAACGACGCGAGCTATACCTCGGTAGGCGGAAGCCGTAAGTCTTATGCGAAATGGCGCGAACACCACGATGAAAAAGCCCTCTCCAAGCTGGTGAATCAGACGTTGCCCTTGGAGGTCGAAAACGCCTTGTTCGCCCAGCCGCTCGCCGATGCCCGCCGCTTCTTCAAAGAGCAGCGTGCTGCTGGCGAGATTTCGGTGACTGAGCAGGACCGACTCATCTACGGTCTTTGCCGAAAGGAAAGGCTCCTTGAGTTCGCCCGAATCTACTCCCTTTTCGATGATGGCGACGATGGCCGGAGAAAGATCGCCCGTCATCAGCAGTATTTTGGCGTAAAAGCCGTCGTGGAGCGCATCTCGGAGTTGGGCCCAGATGGCGCCCGCAGGGGTGGTCTTGTGTGGCACACTCAGGGGTCGGGCAAATCGCTGACCATGGTCATGCTAGGAGTTGCCCTTTCCTATGAGAAGCAGATCGCAAACCCTCGTATCGTCATCGTGACGGACCGGACGGATCTGGATGAACAGATTTCTTCGACTTTCAAGAATTGCCGGAAGGGCGTGAAGAAGGCCGAGTCGGGGGCGCAGCTCCTCAAACTGATTCAAAGTAAGACCACGGATGTCATCACTTCGGTGATCAACAAGTTCGAATCTGCGATGGAACATGCGTCCGATTTCAGGGATGATGATCCCAACATCATCGTCCTGGTGGATGAGGGCCATCGCACGCAGCACGGCAGTCTTGCCGCGCAGATGCGACGTCTGATGCCCAAGGCTTGCTATATCGGCTTCACTGGTACTCCCATCCTGCGCAAGGACAAGGAGACGGCCGACCGATTCGGAGGCATCATCCATAAGTACACCATCGAAGACGCAGTCAAGGACGGCGCGATCGTGCCGCTGATCTACGAGGGCCGACTGGTCGCGATGCACTCCAAGAAGGACGACCTGGATGCGATGTTCGAGCTCATCTCTGCCGGACTGACCGACTTGCAGAAGATAGACCTTAAGAAGAAGTTCACGAAGATGTCCGTCGTGGGCCGTACCGAGCCAGCCCTCTACGCGCGCGCGTTCGACATCTCGGAGCACTTTGCGAAGAACTGGAAGGGGACGGGTTACAAAGGACAGGTCGTGGCTCCGACCAAGGCGGCCGCAATCCGCATGAAGGAACTGTTCGAACAATTCGGCCAGATCACTTCTGAAGTCATCATCTCGGGCCCTAATCAGCGCGAGGGCGATGAAGAGGTCGAAGGCGAAGGCAGCCCGGAAGACGAAGATAGCGTCAAGGCATTCTGGAACCAGATGATGGCTAAGTACGGCGACGAGGAGAAATACAACCGACAAGTCATCAAAGCCTTCAAGGGCGAAGGAGGCCCTGACGTCATCATCGTCGTCTCCAAACTGCTCACCGGATTCGACTGCCCTAGGAACGTCGCGATGTACATCTGCAAGCAGATGAAGGAGGAGAACCTTCTCCAGGCTATCGCCCGAGTGAACCGCAACTGTGAGCTCGCCCGACCCGGCCGTGACATCGACCCCGACGATGAAACGTCCGCCGATGTGAAGACAAACGGATACATCTACGACTACGAAGGCCTCCTGTGTGAACTCAACACGGCCATGCTGAACTATCGTAACCTCCAGGGATACGACACTAAGGACATCCAGGGCGTAGTGACGCCGATCGTAGATGAGATTCGCAAGCTCCCCGCGCTATGTGCCGCGGTCCACGACATCTTCAAGGCAGTGAAGAACAAGCTGGATCACGAGCAGCTCGAGCAGGCGCTCCGCGACGACGATACGAGAAAAGAGTTTTCAGACCGACTCGGCAGGTTTTCCAAGACTCTTGCGAAAGCCCTTGGGTCCACTCAAGCCTACGACATCTTCAAGGCCGAAGAGATCGAGAAGTTCAAGGGCGACTGGAAGCGATTCTCTAATCTTCGTCGGTCGGCCGCGCTTCGCTATCAGGATGCCGTCGATATGCGCGAGTTCGAGCCGAAGCTTCTCCAGCTCCTGAACGACAACATGGTGGCCGATCCTGCCAGGCAGATCATCAAGCCCGTTGACATGAGCAACCCGGTGAAATTCCAGGAAGCTGTCGAGGAAGCGGGCGGAAGTCAGAGCGCTAAGAATGAGGGCAGGGGTCGTGCCATGAGGCGATATCTCGATGGTCATCTCAAGCACGAGGATCCCGCGCTATACCGCAAGTTCTCCGAGATGCTGGACGAGTCGCTCGCCAAATATGAGAGCGGGCGTATTGATGCGCAGGAACTGGCCAGACAGCTCGAGCAGCTGGCCAAAGACATTATGGCAGGCAAACGCGAAAAGCCTCTGCCCGCTTCCATCGCGGGTAACGGCGACGCCGAGGCGTTCTACGGTATTTTGCTTCCCGAAATCCAGGAGGTCTTGGGCGTAGGCGACAAGTCCGAGGAGTTCACGGCTACCGCGGCCTTGGAGATCTTGGCTATCTTGAACCGATACAGGAAAGTTAACTTTTGGGCTGACGAAGACGCGCAGAAGCGTCTGGCGACCGCGCTCGACGAATACTTCTTCGAGACTCTGGCACGCGATCGTAATGTGAAGATCGACGTCCCGCGTTTGGATCAAACTTACGAGCTGCTATTGAGCACCGCCCGCCGCCGATTCGGTAAAGATGGCTGAAGCTCTTGTTTTCACGCTCAAGGGTGAGTCCGTTCCGTTCACTATCAGGCGCTCGGATAGGAAGACTTATCGTGTCTCCGTGGACATCGATGGCTCTATCCGCCTGCTGGCCCCCCACCTTGCCTCTGATGAAAAGTGTGCTGCTTTTCTTCGGCAAAGCCGGCACTGGATCGAGAGACAAAGGGCGGCGATGCTCAGACTGCCTAAGGCTCCCAAGCTGAAATATGTAGCCGGCGAATCCCACTTGTATCTAGGAAAGCCCAGGCGGCTTAAGACGCCCTTAGCCTCCAAGGCCTCGGTAAAGCTCGACCGTTCACAGTTGATCGTATCTTCGCGCCAAGAGCCTGAGCCATCTGCCGTAAAGGTTGCGCTTGAAAAGTGGTACAGATTACAGGCTCTGGATGTATTTCAGGTGAGGCTCATGGCATGCCTGCAAAACAGTAGTTTCAACGAAGGAGACAGGCCTTCCGCCATCAGGATCAAGAAGCTCAAATCTAGCTGGGGGTCGATGAGTCGCGCAGGCGTGCTCACGTTAAGCGCCGATCTCATTAAGGCTCCGATTGAGTGTATCGATTATGTGATCACCCACGAGCTCTGCCATATCAGGATTCCGAGCCATGGGCCCGATTTTTGGAAGGCACTCACACGGGCCATGCCTGATTGGAAGGCCCGCAGGAACACTCTCGAACAAATGCTAGGCTGAGGGCCCGGCCTGACCCCATGGCCCTGACGCTGACATACCCTGTCAGCCCTATTGCTAAACCCATCTTTGCGGGCATTAACTATGTATGTCCGACATCCATGATTGGGAAGGCGCCATCAAGGCGTCGGGTTTCCGTGAAGCGCTCTTGGCTTACGGCCTAGCTGAGGGGCAGATCGAAGCCGGGGATGGATTACCCGAGGATGAGGATGAAGTGAAGTATATGGCCGCCGAGGCGATCGAGGTCGGCGATAACGAGTTCAGCCTAGAGGATGCCGAAGGAGAGCGCGGCAGCACCGATGTTAAGCTCTTTGCCGGGCTCTATTGGTGGTGCGACTGGGGTGGCATCAACGGGCCGTTCGACTCCTTGGAGGATGCCGCGGACGCCATCCTTTCCATGGCCGTCGACCAAGGCGCTCCTGGCTTCTACTGCTCCGCCTCGGGTAATCTTTCCGATGAGTTCATCGCGACCCGGGCTACGAAGCTCGTTGAGCTGAACGACAGCTTTGTCGTGAACGACACGATTTACGTCCGCACAAAAGCGGGCTTTGTGCCTAAGGGTTAGGCGCGTACGTAGCCTTCGGCTTCTAGTCGGTAGGGGACACCGTTGAGTTCAATGGTTTGCCCCTTGGAGATCAGTCGGGTTATCAAGCTCAGGGCTCGGTTGTCCGGCAGGGTGCTGCGCACTTCAAATTCTAGTCCGTAGGTGTCGCTCAGGACGGCGAGTGACAGCTGACTTACCTTTGATGCCGATTCTTCCGGCGAGGCAAAAGGGCC
>JACCDW010341717.1_pt1 | contig 19456 bp, 17 predicted proteins | sample 7449781 | NCBI WGS metagenome assembly JACCDW01 (sample SAMN15323449, study PRJNA562643) | freshwater metagenome | isolation source: river surface water | place: USA:Blue River Watershed | collected 2017-08-18
GACCCATCACTGCCAATAAGATTAAAAGGTATTTCATCGAGTTTAAATCTACTCAGGTAAAACGAAAAATTCATCTATTTTTGTCATTAGCTATGCAGAAAAAATCAAATAATCAGTTGTGGAAAGTGCTGGGCACCAGCTTTGGTGTGGCGGTTACATTGGGGGGCACGGTGGGAACCGGAATCTTGCGCAAGCCTGGACCTATTGCCGAGCAATTACATAACCCTACCCTAATCATTGCGCTTTGGGTAATTGTTGCCATCTATGCTCTTTTAGGAGTTTCCTGCGTCTTGGAATTAAGTTTATCCATCCCTAAAGCAGGATCCTGGTATGGCTATGCGGAACGTGCCTTTGGGCGTTACATTGGTTTTCTCGTCGGTTTAAGTTCATGGCTCGGCACTGTGACAGCTTTGGGTTTTGGATCTTATACATGTAGCGAATACCTCGCTATTTTATTCCCTGCCTTACAGGATTATGTACTCTACAGCGCTGTGGGAATGTTATTGTTGTTATGGTTTTTTCATCAATTAGGCGTTATCGTGGCCGGTAAATCACAAGAATGGTTTAGCGGTATCAAGGCCCTTGCCTTAGTCGGATTCATTTTCATTTGCCTCTTCGCAGGAGAGGGTGGCACCTGGACCTCCAGCCCCGCAGCTCCCACGGGCATGCCGCTTTGGTCGGGAATTTTAACCGCACTACTCTCCATTTTTTACGCCTTCGACGGTTGGCACACCGCCTCTTACTTCACTGAGGAAAACAAGGATCCCGTAAAAAGTATGCCAAAATCGATGTTCATCGGCGTGATCGTCGTTGCTGTCATCTACCTGCTCATCAACATCGGAATTCTTTACACGCTCTCGTGGCCTGAATTAAGCCAAAGTAAACTCGCCGCCGCCGATGCCATGCAAAAAATATTAGGTGCGCAAACAGGTCGCTGGGTGACTACCTTCTTGATGCTTAGCATTTTTGGCATTTTGAATACGCAGGTAATGTTTGCCCCCCGCGTTATCTTTTCAATGAGTCGGGATGGCCTATTTTTTGCGAGTGCTGGACAAGTGAATAAGCACGGTAGTCCTACGGTAGCAACCCACATGACCGTGGGCTTAGCCTGTTTGTTTTTAATCAGTAGTCAATCGATTAGCGACCGACTCTCCGACATTGCTACCTTCTTTTTTGTAGCGAGTTATTTGGCAGGATTCGCCTCCTTATTGCAATTAAGAAAATCGGAACCCAATCTTCCTCGACCCTATCGTGTCTGGGCATACCCCTATTTGCCGATGGCACTTGTGTTAATTTCAAGCTTATTTTTATTGGGAACTTTAGTGCAGAATTCTGCCAGTATTCCATTTGTGGCTGCTTTTATCTTGTTAAGCTATCTGATTTACCGCTTCAATTTATCGAAGCGCGTTTAAAATAGCCATAACATCTTGCTTGATGGCTACCGTTGGCCGATTACCCAAATTACCCATGATGGAAAACACATACATTTTTCCTTGGGCGTTTTTATAGTAACCCGCGAGGTTATAGGTATTTCCAAAAGAACCTGACTTCGCCCAAAATGATGAACTTGGCTGCAAGGGTTTCATCTTGCGAATTGTTCCTGTTTTTCCCGACTCAGGCAATAGACGAAATAGTCGGTCCTCTGAAATCTCATTTTTCAACTGGAAAAGGGTAGCCACCAAATCCTTGGGACGCATCAAATTATAGCGAGACAATCCGGAGCCATCGACCCAGCGCAAGGGCGCCAACAAGGTATCTTCTTTCGTTAAATTTTCGATGATATGTTGTGTAGGGCCCACCCAATTTCTTTTGGCAGCGATTAGATACAAAAGCTGTTCAGCGATTTGATTGTCACTCTCATGTAACATAGGGGCAAACAAACTATCTACCTTCCCGGCATAGGCTAATTTAGATCGATTATCATAAGGTCGAGGTAGGCTTAGGATTGGAACCTTAATTTCGTAATTCAATAAATCGGCCGTTTGTTTCGCCGAGGTCAAGAAAGGAATAACAAAAACGTTTTCTCCTGTCTTTAGCATGGGTACCTCAAATTGATTGGCGTTCCGAGCTCTTTGATGAAAGGTAGATTGTCCGTAATTCACTTGCGATGTAAAATATTCGGGATAAACCGTCATTCTCCCCTCCTTCAAGGTTACACGCACTTGATTATTGTACAGGGGAAGTAAAGAAATCTCGGCCGAATAGGAATCCATGTAATCATCCCAGGCCCATCCCGCTCCTAAAGGCATTACATGCTTGTCTGAATCCGCCAAAACCAACACCTTATTGGTGGAAGAGGCAAGCTTTTTGAAAAGCGCATTTCCTTTTAAATCCGGATGCCCCAAGCTAGGATCACCTGTACCCCAGAAAAATAGGGTGTCCGGCGTTTCATAATACCGATAGGCGGGAATTGAATCCTTTAGAATCCGATTGGCCTCTAACAAAGTCACCAACTTCGCATTGGATGCCGGCATAAAATACTGGTCGGCCTGATGCTGATAAACTACTTTCTTCGTAAGCAGCTCCTGAATTAATATCCCTGACGCCTGATTCTTGAGTCCCCCTTTTTTGAAGGCATAATTCACGCGCTGTGTTGTGCAAGAAAAGGCAAAACAAGCAAGAGCCAAGAATGGCAAGATTTTTTTCATAGCTTAAAGGTAAAAAAAATCTGTATTTTCGTGCTTATTTTTGAAGAATGCTCGTAGGTTTTGTCATCTTTTACCTGGTACTGAATTTATTGGTGGGCTGGTTTGCCAGTACGAAAGTGCGGACGACGACCGACTTTGTGCTAGCGGGCCGAACGCTGTCATTTGGACTCGCCACCATGGTCACATTCGCGACTTGGTTCGGATCAGAGACGATGTTGGGTGCTCCACGGGAATTTGTTCGTGGTGGATTGTACGCGGTCATCGAAGAACCTTTCGGAGCAGCTTTGGGGCTCTTCATCGTAGGCGCCATCTACGCGCGCAAACTTTACCCATTACCCGTTTTAACCTTCAGCGATTTCTTCCGAATCCGTTTCGGCGGCTTATCCGAAAAGATTTCCGCCCTCGTCATGATCCCCTCCTACTTTGGTTGGATCTCGGCGCAATTGGTGGCGCTCGGTCTAACACTTCATTTGTTATTACCTGTCAGCACCGAAATGGGCATCGTGATTGGTGCGCTCCTAGTCATGACTTATACGCTCATGGGGGGCATGTGGTCGATTTCCATTACCGACTTCCTTCATAACATTATATTGATTATTGGGCTCCTCTTATTGGCCTATGTTTTGCTCGATAAGATTCCGGATTTTAATGCGTTTTTGGCCCAACAGCCAAAAGGTTTTTTCCGATTCACCCCACAAAGCACCGAACCGGTCGAGTGGTTAAAATACATCGGCGCATGGATGGTCATCGGGTTGGGTAGTATACCGCAACAAGATATCTTCCAACGGGTCATGTCGGCAAAAAGCAGCCCAATTGCAGCCAAAGCGAGTCTTGCCGCAGGAGGCATGTACCTCACGATTGCCTTACTTCCCTTGCTAATCGGCTTAATAGGCGTTCGATTATATCCAAGTTTATTGTCCGATGACAACCTTTTGATTCCGCATTTGGTCATGCAATTCATGCCTTATGGGATACAGATTCTATTTTTAGGGGCTTTGCTATCGGCCTTATTAAGCACAACAAGCGGAGCCATTTTAGCGCCTGCCTCCGTACTCGGGGAGAACCTTTGGAAGCCTTTGTTAAAACATCCTTCCGACAAAAAAGTCCTCCTGATTATCCGATTCTCTGTCGTTTGGGTGACCTTAGCGTGTATCTGGATGGCGGTGAGTCGGCAAAACATCTTTGAACTCGTAGGCGAAGCCTCCGCTTTCAGCTTGGTGTCACTATTTATTCCTTTGAATGCTGGATTGTGGTGGAAGCGCGCCAGTGCAATGGGCAGCCACCTGAGTATGCTATTGGGATTATTCGTTTGGGCTTACTTTAATTTCATGGCACCCCAGGAAATTCCATCCATCTGGTTCGGTTTAACAGCAAGTTTGGTGGGTCTCTTGGCCGGAACCTACCTATTTCCTAGGCCAACCAAGGTTGCTGAATAGCGCCGACATATTTCCCTTTTTGCTGAGTAATTAATAGGTCGGTTAATTCCATTCCGATATTAGGATACATGGTTACTTGACTCAACTGATTGATGGGCAACCAAAGGACTTCTTGGGCGTTGGTTTCGCCAACTTGCAATTCGGGGATCCCGCCAATCAGCTCACCTTCAAAAAGGATATGCAAAACATCGTCCCGGTTCTCGGTTCCACTAACTTGTCCCATGAGCAGCATTTGACCTACCTCTACATCGATTCCCAATTCCTCCATACATTCACGGGAAATGGTTTCGCTGAGTAATTCGCCGGGATCGGGATTCCCACCAGGAAGATTATAAATAAATTGTTCGCCATATTGATATTTCATGACGAGTACATGATTGTTTTCAAGTAAGACTAAGGCTGGTCGGCAACGCATAAATTAGGGTAATACATTTCAAATTAACATTATTTTTCGAATTGTCCTACCTTTGTACCATTAAAACACACCAAATGACCGTACAAGACGTTTGCCATTCCATGGAAACATGGGCGCCATTGAGTTGGCAAGAATCCTATGACAACGCAGGACTTTTATGCGGGAGTAGAAACCAAACAGTTCGTGGAATACTAATTAGTCTGGATTGCACGGAAGCTGTTGTTAAAGAAGCTATCGAAAAAGGCTGCAACATGATTGTCGCCCATCACCCCATTGTATTTAAGGGTTTAAAATCCTTAACGGGTAAGAATTATGTAGAGCGTACGATGATTTTGGCCATCAAAAACGACATTGCCATTTATGCGAGTCACACCAATTTAGACCATGCCCCTCAGGGAGTGAGTTTTCATTTAGCAAATAAATTAGGCCTGATCAATGGTAAAGTTCTTCGCCCCTTCCAGCAAGCCTTAAAACAATTAAGTTATTTTGTTCCGACGGAATCTGCTGCCAAAACTCGTGAAGCGATACATGCTGCCGGTGCGGGAAACATTGGAAATTATTCGGAATGCAGTTTTAGCCAGACAGGGATAGGGCGATTTACTCCGAATGAATTGGCTAACCCAACAATAGGATCGGCAAAAAAAGCAGAAGAGGTGAACGAGGAACAAGTTCAGGTTATCTTTCCGGCACACTTAGAGAAGGGGGTTTTAGCGGCTTTATTCCAGGCACATCCCTACGAGGAGGTAGCCTATTTTGTGACAAGCTTAGACAATACATGGAATGAAGTCGGGTCTGGATATGTAGCAGAATTGCCACATGCCATGGATGCTGACCAGTTTTCGAAACACCTGAAGCAGTCCTTAGGATTGAGTCACTTTCGTCATACGGCTTGGTTGGGTCGACCTATTCAGCGCATTGCCGTATGTGGTGGAGCAGGTAGCTTTTTATTAGGGGATGCCATGAAAGCGGGGGCGGATGTATTTATCAGCGGAGATTTCAAATATCATGAATTCTTTGATGCGGAAAATCATTGCACCATTTGCGATATTGGGCATTATGAATCGGAAGTCATGATAAAGGATGCTATCCATGCGTATTTATCAAATAATTTTAGTACTTTTGCCGTTCTGAAAAGTATGACCAACAGCAATCCTGTGAGTTATGCTTAAAATTAGAGCGAATTAATAATTCAAACGCAACAACAAGAATGGCTACAGTTACCGAAACTACAATTGCCCAAAAGTTAGAAGCATTATTAAAGCTTCAAACCATTGATTCAGCCTTAGACAATATCAAGAAAGTACGAGGTGATTTACCCGAGGAGGTTCGTGATTTAGAGGATGAAATCGCTGGTTTAGAAACACGTTTAACTAAATTCCAGTCGGAAATCGTTTCTTTCGAGGAACAAATTTCGAACTATAAAATCTCGAAAAAGGATTCTGAGAAGCTTATTGTTAAGTACAAGGAGCAACAAATGAACGTTCGCAACAACCGTGAATTCGATGCAATTTCGAAAGAAATCGAATTACAAGGTTTGGAGATGGAAATCGCTGATAAGCGTATCAAAGAAATCGATTTCAAAGTTTTAAATAAGAATGATGAAATCGCTTCCGTAGAATCTGCTTTATTTGAGCGTAAAAAGGATTTAGAAATCAAGCAAAAAGAATTAGAGGTTATCATTAGCGAAAGCGAAGAAGATGAGCAAAAATTCTTAAAAGATCGCGAGAAAGCGTTAAAGAGCGTTGAAGAGCGCCTATTGAAATCTTACACAAAATTACGTGGAAACGCGATCAACGGCTTAGCCGTGGTTATGGTGAAACGTGGTGCTTGTGGCGGCTGCTTTAGTTCGGTACCTCCACAACGTCAAACAGACATCAAGGACAAGAAGAAATTGATCGTTTGCGAGCACTGTGGTCGTATTCTAGCCGGTGTTGAAGATCCAATCCCAGCACCAGAGAAAGAAAAGAAAACACGTGGTAAAGCTGCAGCCGCTGCTGCAACAGCTGAATAAGCAAACACCATTCATACATTGAAAAGCCTAACTTCCTGTTAGGCTTTTTTATTGGGCCATAAAAAAGCCCTGTCTTTCGGCAGGGCTTTTTCTTATTTCTTCAACATCCCGAGTAGGGCGCTCAATTTGTCTTTCATATCCTTTCGGTCGACAATAAAGTCTAAGAAACCGTGATCCAAAACAAAGTCGGCACTTTGGAAACCCTTCGGCAAATCTTTACCAATCGTCTCCTTAATAACACGTGGACCAGCAAAACCAATTAAAGCACCAGGTTCCGCAATATTAAAGTCACCCAACATCGCGAAAGAAGCGGTAACTCCACCCGTCGTTGGATCCGTCAACAGCGAAATATAAGGAATCTTAGCTTCCGCTAACAAGGCCAAGCGAGCAGATGTCTTTGCCATTTGCATCAAAGAAAAACCCGCCTCCATCATTCGAGCACCGCCCGAACGAGAAATCATCAAGAATGGAGTCCCTGTTTTTAAAGAATGATCAATCGCACGTGAGATTTTCTCCCCTACTACCGAACCCATCGATCCCCCGATGAAACTGAAATCCATTGCTGCGATGGTAATGGGCTGACCGTTCATTTCCCCATAAGCGGCACGAACCGCATCCTTCAAGCCCGTTTTATATTCGGTCGCTTTCACACGATCCGTGTATTTCTTCGTATCCGTAAAATTCAATGGATCACCTGAACTTAACATGGGATCCAGCTCCGTGTAGCGAGATTGGTCGAATAATAATTCAAAATACTCCTGAGAACCTATTTTCTCGTGGTAATTGCAACTTGAACAGGTAAATGAAAATAAACGGTGCTCGCGGGTATGCAATGCTTTTTTGCACGATGGACACTGATACCACAGGCCGTCCGGTGCTTCTCGTTTAAATTCGGTGGGAGTTTGAATCCCTTTATCTTTTCTTGTAAACCAAGACATAATGCTAAATTAAAATGTTTGCAAAGATAAATAAAAAAGGCTTTTACTTCCCTATTTAACGAGCACAAATCGCTTCAAAACCCATTGATTCTGAACCTGTAATTGCAAGGCATAAGTACCAGAGCCTAAATATCCCAAATCTAAGTTTTGCTCAAATGTATTCCCTTGAGTAGCAAAATTTTGAAGGTAGACCGATTTCCCCTGTAAATCAACCACTCGTACTTGAACTCCATTCAAATCCCCTGCCTGACTGTAGCTCACTTGAATTCGCCCCGAACTTGGATTGGGAGAAATCTGCAAGCCCGCAATGCGGGAACTGGGTTCTAAACCCAGTATCGGGTCGACCTTGGGTGCTTGAATTTTCAAGTTATCCACAGCCCAACCCCAGCCATGCGCTCCGACATCCGCATGTAAACGGAAACGAATAATCACCTCTTCATTGACGCTGAATTTACCTGAAGCCAACATATCAATTTCCTGACTTCGAACCAATGCACTAGTTGGCAAGGCTGTCGAATTCCCATCCTTATCCACGGAGCTATTCCAACGGGCTGCCCAGGCTGAATTCAAATTGGAATCCCACCCATTCGTAAAATTAAACCAGGATTTACCTTGGTCATTCGACCCTTGAACCACAACGTAATCAAAGAAACTCCGATTCACCGTGCCATCTGCATTTAAGAAAGGCTCCCCAGCTTCTCCAGGCTCTACTAAGACGATCTGATCGAAGACAATTTTTGGATTCTCTGCCGCCAATTTGATGGGTTTTAACAGAATTGCATCGCTATTCGTAAACTTGTCGGAACCTCCTTCTCCATCATAGGATTCCTCTGTACCATCGGCATAGGGATGTGCTGAATGCAAGGCCGGACTTGAGAATCCCGTCGTTTGGGTAATACTGAATCCCTTCAAAAAGAAGTCATCCGATGCATTGCTATCGAAATTCTGGGAATAGGCCGGCACTGCTTGGGCTAATGCCAACACCTTAAATTCATAATAACCAGCCGCTGGACTATAAACCACATTGGCCACCTTCGCAGCATCAGAAACGACGACACGGTATCGGATGACATCACCCGATTTCAATTGCCCCGGTGTAAAATTAAAGGCATTCGTGTAGCTGAAGGATTCGCCAGCTACCTTGGTGAAATCTTGACGGACGAACCCAGCCCCATTTATCGAATATTCAAGGTAAACATCCTTGATTCCGATATTGTCGGAGGTTAACAGGGTAGGCAAATCAATCTTGGTTTGTGAGGTAAAGATGTACTTCAGCGGATTGGCATAAATGACCACCGGCTTGACGGTATCTGCGCCAACCACAAAATCAAAATAACTTCCAAAGTTCGTGCCCGCAATTACGGGCGCCTCCGCTGGTGTTGTGAATTTCTTACCTCCCGCATCATTCGCTGTCCAGTAATAATTGATTTGTCGGCGTGCCGGCGATTTAGGCAAAGTATACGTATAGGTATTTCCAGATTTCACTAAGGGCATGGAAGTCGCCGACAAAATACTCTTATCAATCGCCATCATTAACTTCACCGAAGATTCATTAATGAGTGTATCCGAGTAAACTTTCGCAGTAAATACAATGTCCTTACTCGTATCCTCGGTATCGGTAAAGTTATCTGCAATAATATTCGAGGAATACCATCCAAAATCATTAAAAGCCCCAAGTACAATCGGCCCAATATCACGAGTCACCTCGCCACGGGCTATTTGAGGAGTCATTAGGGCATTAATATCCCCAACTTTATATTTAGCCTGGTCGACGTGATAAACGCTCGAACCACTAGAATAGGTCGTAGGTGCATACAACTTAGCCTTATCTCCGTTCAAACGTTGGATACTTGGGGAGGATAAGAATAAACCGTTGGAGGTTATTTGGCTTTTAATCGTCGTGGACGGATTATCAAACTTCGTGGTATCAGTTAAATTTGCATTGGCCGAATTGACAATAAATTGGTCAAAAATCCCAGGATATCCATAACCAGCAATCGTATTATCTGAACTCGATTCATTAATCTGGCCAATAAATCCAAGGCCATGTCCAAATTCATGGAGTACGACGGAATATAAATCAATCTGATTCAGTTTTGGTACCCCATCGAGTCCTGTATACCAATCCGTAAAATCCGAATTAAACGTGGCAACGATATCCGGATTATTTCCATTTAAATTCTTATGAGCCATTTTCTCGGCTAAAGCCACGGGATACCAGGTATTTAGTCGGTTACTGCCGACAAAATTGCGGACATTCGTCGAGGCACCCGCACTACCCAAAACTCCCGAAGCGAGTGATTTCCATCGAACATAAATATTAATTGTCACATCCGAATTCAAGGAGGTGGCCCAAAGGTTGGCCGCGCGCTCAAAAATCGCCTTAACATCGGCTGGAGGCGGAACCTCATAGGTAACAATCACTTGTGTGCCGGCTTGAGTCGCCTGCTGGGATTGTGTACTTCGCGCGTTTCGGTTCTGAATTTCCTCCAAAATTCGCTTCGAATAGCCCTCCGGCAATTCCCGGTGTATCCCCGATTTTTCTGGAGTATACTCCTCCACCATGATACCCGGTTTAAATTCCATTTTAAGCTTTTGAGCTAAAAGGCCGTATGAACCAAGCAAAAAGAACAGGATGAAGTAGACGTGTTTTTTCATAAGACGAAGATAGTGGTATCAGGCACTTTTTGCCTGTAATTTTTCAAACAAATCGACGAAATCCGCCGCAATCAATTGTGTATGAGCTAATTCGGACGCCGTGTGGGAGGTAGTAATGCCCACTACCTGCATACCCGCATTCAAACCCGATGAAATACCTTGCAGCGAATCCTCGATGACCCAGCAATCAGCGGGGTCAACTTGAACCATGGCAGCTGCCTTCAAATAAATCTCGGGATCCGGTTTTCCTTTTTTCACTTCAGCCCCACCGATAATCGCATCAAACTGATCGCGAATTCCGAGGCCATCCACAATAAAATCAATATTTCCAGGACCTGCGGATGTGGCAAGGGCAGTCTTAATACCCTGCGAACGCAATAATTTCAAAAACACCAATAAGCCATTCGCAGGCTTCATATGATCCCGGTAAAAATCTCGATATAAAATTTCTTTCTCCTCTTCCAATACCTCAATCTCTTCCCTTGTCATCTCACGCTTGTAAAACCATTCAAAGGTATCTTTGGAATTCATCCCATTTAGTTCCCGATAAAATACCTCACGGGTTAAGGGGATACCATGGCGTTCACAAAACAACAACCAAGCATCCACGTGATAAGGCAAGTTATCGACTACGACTCCATCCATGTCAAATAATACTGCTTTCATGATTTATATCGTAAGACGTAAGTCATCATGCGCCAAAAATACATTTGGAGGCAATTCACGCTGAACCTCCGCGTGGAGACCCATCATGTGACTAATATGAGTTATGTAGGCTTGCTCCGGTTGAATTTTTTCAATGACTTCCAGTGCCTCATCCAACGTAAAGTGGGAAATATGTTTTGTCTTACGAAGCGCATTGATGACAAGGACTTTAGTCCCTTTGACTTTCGCTAACTCCTCGTCAGCAATAAAATTCGCGTCCGTGATGTAGGTGAAATCCCCGAAACGAAAGCCTAATACGTCCAAGAAATAATGCTTGACCAAAATCGGAATCACTTCGATTCCTTCCACAATAAATGGCTTATCATCAATCTCATACACATCAATTTCAGGCACCCCGGGATATTTATTCTCCCCAAATGCATACGCAAATTCACGTTTTAATTGATTGATAACTTGTTGGCGCGCATACAATGGAATTGCCGTTTGCTGCGCAAAATTAAATCCCCGAATATCATCGAGGCCCGCGGTATGATCCTTATGTTCGTGGGTAAATAAAACGGCATCCACATGTCGAATGCCGGCCCGAAGAATTTGCTGCCGAAAATCCGGCCCCGTATCAATGATAAAACTCTTCCCATCCACCTCGATATGCATGGAGACACGAAGCCGTTGATCACGAGGATCTTCCGAGCTACATACCTCACAGCTACAAGCGATCATGGGAATCCCCTGCGATGTTCCAGTCCCTAAAAAGCGTACCTGGATTGGGGACATTGAATTATTCAGTTAATGCCTTCACTTGTGAAACTAATGCATCAAAATTCAAAGGCTTCGCCAAGAAATCATCAAAACCAACCGCCTTGAAATCCTCCATCGTATAGTTACGTGCATTCCCCGTAATAGCAATCATCGGAATCGCTGCCTTTTTCTGATCAGCCAAAGCACGAACCGCTTTTGCGCAATCCATTCCATCCATTACCGGCATGTTGATGTCCAATAAAATGATGTCAAAATCTGCTTTCGCTAATTCGTCCAACACCTGTTGGCCATTTTTCACCGCATGAATCTCAAAATTTTGAAATTCTAAAATCTTGCGTGCTAAATTTTGAATAACAGAACTGTCCTCGGCGATTAATACTTTTTTCATAAAATTCGATTTGATTATTTGAGGATAAACCTCACATACGAGTAAAAATAGGGAAACAATTGAAATTACGCAATAAAAAAGCGACTCATTTGGAGTCGCTTTTAAAATGAATTCAATTTCCTTATTTCACGTAAATGGAAACGGATGCTTTATCCCAATCCATCGTAATTTGACCTATCGGAGTTACTCCAATCGTGAATTTTTCCGTCATCGCATGTTCGCTAACTTTTCCTGTCACACGCAAAACATCTTTTTCTGCCTTGTACGTATAAGCTCCCCATTGTTTCGCGTCACTATTAAAGATAACCGTCCACTCAGTCGGGCCAGGGATCGTAAACAACGAATACACTCCTTTCGCCAATGGCTTACCTTGTACCGTCACATCCGAAGAAAACTCGATGGTTGTTGCCTCGTTGGCACCCGTACGCCAAACTTCTCCGTATGGAACCAAGGGTTTAGCTGCTTTATCGCCAAATACCAAACGACCTTTCACAGAGGGTTGTGCGTATTTAATCATCACTTCTGTCGTTCCTACCTTCTGAATTACGACTGCTGGAGGTGAAGCAGGCGCCTTTTGAGCAAATGCTCCAAATGTCATTACACTAAATAAAATTGCTAAATACTTTTTCATGGTTATGTATGTTTATTGAGATTACAAATTAAGCCAATAATTTAGTTTTAACACGATGGCCCGGTTACGAATTTGCATGATTTCTGGAAAATAATTATCCGTATACACCAAAAATAAATCAGACGCCGGCTTGTAACGCCATTGCAAACGTGCATTTAAATTCACATTTTTCGTCTGCTGATTCAACTGAAAAAAGGTGGCAAAAAATAACTTGTTGGAAAACGTAATGTCCAACTTCGGACGAACGATCCAAAACCGCGAGGAAACCTTTTTGGCCATCATCAGGGTTGTCCCCGGTATTTCCACATCTTGAATATCATTAAAATCCAAGGCCATTGAAATCGAGCCATAAGGCTGGAATCGATATCCAATATCTGCCGTAATTCCTGTACGCCAACCATTTCCAAAATACCCGCCGAAACGCGAAGTCAACGCATAGGTAAACAATTTAATTGGCGAGGAACCATAACGCGCATTAACCGCATACCAGTCATGTTCTGTTCCTTTTAGCAACGCCGTATTGCCCATGCGAGTCGCATCAAAATTGTATTGCAATTTCACATAGTCATAGGATAAATAAATACCGAAAGTCGAACGATCCTTCATCGTACCATCATATGCTACAAAACTTGTATTTTCGGTGTAATCCCCTTGGTTGTTCCAATAGGATACCGACATCATTTTGAGGCTGGTATAAAACACATTGGTCGACTTATTTTTCGGATAAAAGATCTTCCCCGCCTCCGGTTGAATCTGGAAATAATTCACCCGAGGCACATAGCCTACCTCCGGATTATAGTTTTGACCCACCCATTGTTGCTTGATCGAAAAGGCCCAATTGTTATCCGCATAAGCCAAAGATGCCGCTTGTGAAAAATCCTGACCTAAACTCTGTGGACTAATGGTCTTGGCATAAAACAAAGATCCGGTCCAAAAATTATCCTTCGAAGCCAAATTGTACTCAAAACCGATGTCGCGATTAAAAGGCTGATAACCATTCGACTTCTGCAAATCGGTATCTATAAAGGACTCTTTATTCACCATGTATGCCCCAAAATTCGAACGAGCGAACAACTTCCGTTGCAAAGCAATCATCGAATAATTTTGCGTGGGAACCCCCTTTGCATCAATACGCTGCGATTGCACATTCAAGGCCCCAATGCGCCAATCAGGATTCAACTTCCCACTGACCCGAGCCCCATAAGTAATCGGGGTCTGCTCATAAATTCCCGTCTTATTATTCAATGCCAAACCAATTCGTCGCGAGAAAAATGGCCGAATATTCTCCGTCCCAAATCCATCAAATAAATCCGAATTCTCAATAAAAAACTGCCGCTTTTCCGGGTAAAATAATTCAAATCGATCCAAATTCGTTTGTTGGCGATCCACATCCACCTGCGAAAAATCCGGATTTAATGTCATATCCAAATTCAAGCCCGAATTAATCGCCACCTTAATATCTCCACCAATTTGGCCCCGAACCGAAGTTGGATCCTTGGATTCATAATTAGCCGTTAAGCCAGAAAGCCCATAAGGAATAATGGAGATATTCTTCTTCGGTGCCGGCGGCGGTGTATCCCAAACCAAGACCCCCGCATAGGCTAAAGATGCCGTGGGGAATTGACGAGGGACGGGTGCCCAGGCCGACTTCTCTTTGGCCTTCAAATCATAGCGAGAGAAGTTGATCCCCCAGCGCTTTACATTATCCTTGTAACGTATCGATTTAAAGGGAATCGCTGCTTCAAAAACCCACGAGTCCTTTTTGTAGGTCGTCGCAGATTCCCATTTATTGTCCCAGTTGAGGTTAACCTTCGCGCCTTCCGACATCTGTCCGTCCCACTGTGCCCCTGCCGCATTCGCCCCAAAAGCAAAACCCGTTGTCTTATCTTCAAAGGTGTCAATAAAGACCAAAAAATTATCATTCACTCCAAAGGAAAAATCCCGCTTCATAGACTCGACCACGAAAGCACCCGGCTCCTTCAAAAAACATTCGGCTGAAATGTAAAGGTATTTGTCATCGTAAGCCATCTTCACATCCGTCCGTACCTGAGCACACAGGGAATCGAAAGGGTTACACATCATGAAATCACTGACAGCTGCCGCATCAAACCAAGCCTGTTCATTCAAAATCCCATCAATCTGAACCCTACCGGTTGTTTTTTGAATGTTCATCTGAAAATGCTCATTGATTTTCTGTGCCTGAGACAAGAAGGGAATGATGAACAAACAAAGGAGAATGAGAATTCTTTTCATCGATTTAAACTTCGGTTAACAAACAAAGGTAAGTTATTTTCACATCAGACTTGTGGGTCTTATAGGGCTTGATTATTTTTGCAGCACATTAAATCGAAAAACGCATGGGAAGAGCCTTTGAATTCCGGAAAGCAAGAAAATTTAAACGTTGGGGCCAAATGGCCAAAACCTTCACCAAAATCGGCAAAGACATTGTCATCGCCGTGAAAGCAGGTGGCGGAGATCCCACTTCAAACTCCCGTTTAAGAGCGATTATTCAGAACGCGAAGGCGGTCAACATGCCAAAAGAAAACGTGGAACGTGCGATTAAACGCGCCACGTCGAAAGACCAAGAAGACTATAAAGAGATTGTATACGAAGGATACGCACAACACGGTATCGCGATTCTGGTGGAAACGACAACGGATAACATCAACCGGACCGTGGCCAACATCCGTTCTTCCTTTACGAAATGCGGTGGCTCTTTGGGAACTACCGGGATGCTTGACTTTATCTTCACCCGCAAGTCCGTATTCAAAATCGCAGCTAATACGGAAATCGATTTAGAAGAATTAGAATTTGAATTAATTGATTTAGGCGTAGACGAGGTATTCTTGGACGACGAAACAAATCAAATCAATATTTATGGCGAATTCACCGCTTTCGGTGGCATTCAAAAATACCTCGAAGGACAAGGATTTGAATTGTTGGGGGCCGACTTCGAGCGCATTCCCAATGAAACCAAAGAATTATCTGACGCCCAAGTTGCGGATGTAGAAAAGCTCATTGAACGCCTCGAAGAGGACGACGATGTACAGAACGTCTACCACAATATGGGATAACAAAAAAGGCCATCTGCGGATGGCCTTTTTTAATGCGTTTACTTTTTCAAGCGATATAAATAAGGTGCCTTATGAGCCCCTCCCGTATATTTCTTTTCTATGCGCTCCAAGATCTCAAGACTCAAAATCTTACGCTGGAAATTCGTTCGTACTAATCGCTTTCCTAAAATCGTTTCATAGACCATTTGCAAGTCGGACATCGTAAACGTATCCCCCAACAACTCAAAGGCGACCAATTTCTCATCCAAGTTTCGACGCAGTGATTCGAGCGCTTTCAACACGATACGATTGTGATCCAAGAATAATTTGGGTAAAGCCGACACATCCATCCACTCTGAGGCATCTGAAACACCTCCCGGATTAACCACAACTTTGGAATAATCCACCAAGGCATAATAGCCGATGGTGATAAATCGCTGATCCACCCAATCCATTCTCAAGGGAGAACCGCCCATGGCATTGTTGACATCCCGATGTTCATCCACCGCCCGATAATTACGTGCTAAATCCCCAAAGGTGTAAAATTGCTCTAAATAGATATCCGATAAACCCGTCCGCTCCGCCAAAATCCGTTGAGCTGCCTGATCTACATCCTCTTCTGGACCTACGAATCCGCCAGCCAAAGCCCATACAGGGGTCTTCTTAAATTTCAAAAGCAAGACCTTCAATGAATTCTCATGAAATCCGAATATCACACAATCCACAGAAATACCCGGCAACCATTGCTCCTTCTGTTCCATTTACTTAATTGTTGATTGAACAAATTGACGAATCTGTTTCGCGAAGATGGCATATCCCTTTTCGTTCAAATGCAACTTATCCGCCACAAAAATATCCATCATCAAACTCCCATCCGCCAAATAAAAGGGGGAATGCATATCGATGAAATAATCCCCTTTGGCCTTAATCAAGGCATTTAACTCCTTCTGCTTATCCACCAAAGCTACCCGTGCCAAACTCGGGCGTGCCGCCACATAAACCAATTTCGCACCCGGCACCTGCTTTTTCAAACGGGCCTTGAATTCATCATATTCCGCTGCGATTTGCTGGGGCAATTTCCCCTTAGCTAAATCATTATCTCCCTCATACATAATGACCCATTTCGGCTGATATTTCACCACCATCCGATCAAAATAATACAAGGCATCCGCCAAAGTGGATCCCCCAAAACCCCGATTAAACGAAGCGGGCAAACCTTTCATATCGGCCTCAAAAGATTTCCACAAACGAAAACTGGAGCTTCCGATAAACAATATTTGCCCTTTGGCAGGCATCGACAAAGAGTCCTGTTTCTCGTAAGCCAAAATCTCCTTTTCAAACGGATTTTGAGCCAACACACTCGTGCTGACAAAAAGCAATAAAGCGAGTAGTAGCTTATTCATTGGGATATTTTAAACCGATTTGTTCACGTATTTCATCTAATAAACCCATCAACTCCTGACTGAATTGATGCGTCATCCAAGCATTCTCCGTCCGACCGGCCCACAAGTCTTCTTGCACGGCATCGGCCTCGTAACTATAGCCCCAACCCTTGCGTTCCGTTTCAAACACGGTTTCCTCCCCACCATAAATCGTCAAGGTCATCCCCTTCGTTTCATGGAAGCGTGGATGCATGTATATCTTACCTAATGTTCCATAGATCGTACAAGTTGTATCGGTCTGTGCCGCAAAGGTCGAAAATAAACTCGCCGTCGCTCCAGACGCATACTTCGTCGCAATCGAGCAATTCATGTCCACCCCCGAGGGTGCCATGACGCCGGTAGCCTTCATTTCCAAGGGTTGGCCCAACAATAACTTGGAGATAAACAAAGGATAAATACCGATGTCCAACAAAGATCCTCCGGTCAAATGCGGATTAAACCAACGAGCCTCCTCGTCATATGCAGCCTTGAAGCCAAAATCAGCGACCACATGCTTAATCTCCCCGATGACCCCAGAAGCAATTATTTCTTGTAATTTGGCCACCGAAGGATGAAAACGCGTCCACAAGGCCTCCATTAAAAAGAGTTTCTTTTCACGCGCTTTGGCGATCATCGCATTAACTTGATGGCTATTAATCGCAAAAGCCTTCTCACAAAGAACATGAACGCCAGCCTCCAAACACATCAACGTATGTTCGTAATGTAATCCATGGGGCGATGCGATATATACGACATCGATTTCGCCACTGGCCAACATCTCCTCGTAGGAACCATAGGCCTTTACCTCCGAACCGTAATTCGCCGCAAAAGCTTTGGCACGTCCTAAATCACGTGAAGAGACAGCCGATAAATATCCATGTTTGGCATGAACTAAATCATCTGCAAATTTGGTAGCGATACCACCACACGCCAAAATACCCCAACGAATGGGCTTTCCAGTTTGAATCATAGGTTTAGACAATTGTACTTATAAAGTTCCTAATGTAGCAATTAAAGCTTGAACTTGCTCAAAATTAACGGCTGGGAAATTCGCAATTCGAATTTGTGTTTCCTTCATCTTGCCATAACCCGAACCCAAAATCATATCCGATTTCGCCTGTACTTGCTTGATGACATCCCCCGCTAATCCCTTGCAATTTAATACCACCACCGTCGCTGAACGATGATTCGCATTTTCGACAAATATTTCAAAATTCGATGATTTGGCAGCGAAATCATACAAAGCCTTCGCCTTGCGATCCGTCTCCTTCCGCATCTCCTCAACCCCAATCTTATTGAAATCTTCTGCTACTTTCCCCAACACATAAATCCCCATCACATTCGGCGTTTCCGGTGTTTCAAACTTCTTGTAATTTTCCCAAAGGCTCGGCAACGAGTGATATGTCCCCACAATACCCTCATGTAATTTCATGCGCTCAGATTTCTCCAACATTTTCTCGTTGGCTAACCAAACCCCCAAACCCGCCGGCATACCAAATGCCTTTTGAACCGAGAACATGGCCGAATCCACTAGATTAAAATCCAAATTTGTATACGGTGCCGAGGAAACCATGTCCACCATCACCAATTTGTCTTTGTTGGCTTTCTTGATTTTGTGAATCTCCGCCGCCTTCATTTGAACGCCCGAACTCGTCTCGTTGGCCGTGCAACAAATCAACTCCGCATATTCCGGAACCTCTACCTCCGAGGCATCAAATCCCTCCCCAAATGGCTTGTGCATCGCATGGGCATACTTATGCAACTCTTTCGAGAAATCGTAAAACTTCTTGGAGAATGAGCCATTGACTAAATGAAAACTCTCATGCTCCACCGTATTCATGATGGCACGCTCCCAAATCTCCGTGGCGGATCCGGTGAATAAAACCGCAGTCTCCTTCGGTAATCCGAAAAGAATGCGCAACTGCTCATCGGCATGTTGGTAAATCTTACGAAACGCCGACGAACGATGCGATATCGAACCGATGTTTTGACGAAATGCCTCGGCATAATGCGCCTCCACAGTAGGATACAATGCCGCAGGACCCGGTGTAAAAAAAGTGCTCATATTAGTACAACATTCTAAATTTGATCGTATTGTCGATCAATTTCAATTCATTCACGATATCATCCGCATACTCCTTCGCCACATCCGTAATCACATAACCTGTCTTCTCAGTCGTCTTCAAATACTGACCGATGATATTCACATGGTACTTGGCAAATACATTATTGATCTGCGCCAAAATACCCGGAACATTGTGGTGAATGTGCAACAAACGGTGTGCATTCTCCAAGGGTGGCAATTGCAATTCGGGGAAGTTCACCGAACCATAGGTGCTACCATTATTCATGAACTGCAATAATTTCGAAGGAACAAATTCCCCAATATTCGCTTGCGCCTCCTCCGTACTTCCTCCAATATGTGGCGTCAA
>JACCDW010649416.1_pt1 | contig 19454 bp, 14 predicted proteins | sample 7449781 | NCBI WGS metagenome assembly JACCDW01 (sample SAMN15323449, study PRJNA562643) | freshwater metagenome | isolation source: river surface water | place: USA:Blue River Watershed | collected 2017-08-18
ACTTTGCTCGTGTTTTTAACTTTTTAACAAAAACTTCCAAAATGACAGAAGCAGATATCCTAAAAGCGTTAAGTAATGTGCAAGAGCCCGATTTAGGAAAGGACTTGGTGACCTTAAATATGATCCAGGATTTAAAGGTAAATGGGAATGAGGTGGGTTTCACAATTGTGTTAACTACACCTGCCTGTCCTATGAAGGATATGATGAAAAACGCCTGTGAAAATGCCATTAAATTACTAGTCAATAAGGAGGCGGTTGTGACGGTTGGATTTACTTCCAACACTACTTCTTTGAGGAAAGTAGATGACGCTATTTTATCTAAAGTAAAAAATATTATTGCAGTTGTGAGTGGGAAAGGAGGAGTAGGTAAAAGTACAGTATCTGCAAATTTGGCTTTGGCTTTGGCAGAAGGGGGTGCTAAAGTGGGATTGATGGATGCAGATATTTATGGTCCAAGTGTGCCCATTATGTTTGGTGTACGTGGACAAAGACCTTTAATGAAAGATGCCAATGGAGAAGGTATTATTATACCCATAGAAAAGTTTGGCATTCGCTTAATGAGTATTGGATTATTAGTAGATGAAAAGGATGCAGTGGTATGGAGGGGTCCAATGGCGAGTAGTGCAATACGTCAATTTATATCCGATGTGGAATGGGGCGAATTGGATTATCTAGTAATTGATATGCCTCCTGGAACTGGAGATATTCATTTGACGATTATGCAAACAGTACCTGTTACAGGCGTGGTCATTGTAACCACACCACAAAGTGTTGCATTGGCTGATGCTAAAAAAGCAATTGCCATGTTTGGACAAGCCAATGTAAATGTGCCTATTATCGGATTGGTAGAAAATATGGCTTACTTCACTCCTGCAGAACTTCCTAATAATAAATATTATTTATTTGGGAAGGATGGTGGAAGCAATTTGGCTTCTGAATACGATTTGCCTTTCTTAGGTCAAGTACCCTTGGTACAGTCTATAAGAGAGGGTGGTGATGTAGGTGTACCAGCAATGGTAGGGGAAGATGAAATTTCTAAAGCAGCTTTAAGAACGGTAGTTGCTCAAGCGGTAAGACAAATTGCTATACGCAACGCTAATTTACCTAAAACCCAAACCATCACTGTAGCTTAGTATATGTCAAAAAAAATAATCATTGCTATTGACGGTTTTTCATCCTGCGGTAAGAGCACCATGGCCAAAGCGATGGCTGCCCAATTGGAATATGTTTTCATTGATACCGGAGCGATGTACCGTGCCATTGCATTGTATTTTTTAAGAAATCAAATCCCTTTTGACAATACCCATGCAATAGAGCATGCATTGCAACAAATCACACTTCATTTTGAATTCAATACCATTACGCAAAAAAGTGATATTTTTTTGAATGGAGAAAATGTAGAGTTGCTTATTCGAGAAATGAACGTGAGTGCTAAAGTGAGTGAGGTAGCTGCTATTGGGGCAGTTCGTGATTTTGCAGTTGCACAACAGCAAGCGATGGGACAGCAAAAAGGCATAGTGATGGATGGAAGAGATATTGGGACCGTGGTTTTCCCCAATGCAGAATTAAAAATATTCGTTACTGCCGATCCTGCTATCAGAGCCAATCGTCGATTTTTAGAATTACAAGCAACCAATCCCAATATTACTTTAGAAGAAGTGGCCGAAAATTTACAACATCGTGATTTGATTGACAGCACCAGGGAACATAGTCCATTAAAGCAGGCTGAAGATGCTTTAGTGTTGGACAATAGTCATATTACAAGAGAAGCGCAATTGGAAATGGCGCTAGGATGGGCTAAAGAAAGAATGGCTTAGGCCTTCTCCCAATCTTGAATTAATGCAGTAAGTGCCTCTTCTTTACCAAAAAAATCAGCTATTTTTCGAATAACGGATTCTACAACGGCATCTGGACAGCTTGCTCCACTCGTCATGGAAATTTTAACTACCTCTTTTTGTGGTAGATAACCACTTATTTTTTGCACTTCTTTTGACTTCCAGTCGGTATTAATAATTTCTTCGGCACTTACAATTTTACTCGCGTCATCAATAAAATAAGTAGGTAATTTTTGCTCACATAACTCAACCAGATGAGAGCTATTACTACTATTTTTCCCACCCATCACGATGGCTAAATCTGCAGGCGTTTCTAATAGGCCAATTACTGCAGATTGATTATCGTTGGTTGCATAACAAAGCGTATCTCTCGTATCTGCAAAATGGGTCCCTATATTTTCGGCCCCAAATTTTTGAATCATCACTTCTTTCAAATAATCGGAGATAGCTTGCGTATCCGTAGCAAGTTGAGTCGTTTGATTCACAACACCAATATTTTCTAAATGCTTGCTGGGATCAAATCCTAGCGAAACTCTTTTTTCAAAATGTTGGTTAAAGCTTGCTAAGTCTAACTTACCTAAAATATAATCTCCTAAAATTCTAGTTTCTTCAATATCATTGACCACAATTGTAGGGGTATTCGCAGCTGCATGTGAAAAAGTGGCTCTGGTTTCTTCGTGCTTGGGCTTGCCATGTATAATAATAGAATAACCCTTTTTGGCAATTTGCTCGCTTCTATTCCATACTTTTTCTACGAATGGACAAGTGGTATTGTATTTTTGAATTTCAATTCCTTTGCCTTGAATAATTTTTTCTAATTCTAATGTTGTGCCAAAGGCCGGAATCATCACCACATCCTCACTTGTTAGTTCTTCTAATGGAATAATACTGTTCCCATTGGTATCGTGTAAAAAACGAACTCCTTTTTGAATAAGGTCCGCGTTTACTTGCGGATTGTGAATCATTTCACTTAATAAAAAAATGCGCTTGCCTTTATTTTCTTCGATCGTCTTATAAGCAATGTCAATGGCATTTTCTACCCCATAACAAAATCCAAAATGTCTTGCCAAATAAAATTGCACATTGCCCAGGTCCAATAAAGTAGGACTAAAGTCTTTCTTTAATTTATCATCCGCCTTTCTTTTCTGTTTAATGGCAGAAATCAATGGGCTTCGATATCCGGTAGGCACTTCAAATTGCTTCATCTGGTAACTATTTAAGTTGGATAGGGACAAAAGTACAATAAAATACGGCTTCCTTGTACTAGGAGCTTATCTTTGCGCCATGCATTATGTATCAGTAGAAGGATTGACCAAAAGTTATGGCATTACCCCCCTTTTTAAGGGCATTAGTTTTAATATTAATGAAGGCGACCGCATTGCCTTAATAGCCCGCAATGGAGTGGGTAAAAGCACATTATTACGCATTTTATCCGGCAAGGAACATCCTGATGCAGGTACTTGTAAAATTCATAAGGATGTGCATTTGGTGATGTTTGAACAGGAGCCTCAATTTATTGAAACGGCTACGGTTACACAAAATCTCTTTAACCAAGATCATCCTACCATGAAGGCCATTAGTAATTATGAAATGGCCATGGAGTCCGAAGACGAGGACCTCATTACCAATGCTATCATGGAAATGGAGGAAAACAATGCCTGGGATTTTGAATCCAAAGTAAAAACCATTTTAACCCAGCTAAATATTCATCATTTAGAACAACCGGTTGCTAAATTAAGTGGAGGCCAGCGAAAGCGCGTTTCCTTAGCGAAGACTCTAATTCAAATAGGTTTTGAGCCCAAGCATGTTTTATTGTTAATGGATGAGCCTACTAACCATTTGGATTTAAATATGATTGAATGGTTAGAGAATTATTTAGAGCAAGAAAAGGTGACTTTATTATTGGTTTCGCATGATCGATATTTTTTAGAAGCGGTTACGGATGAAATTTGGGAACTAGAAAGAGAAAAATTATATAGCTACAAAGGAGATTACGAAAATTATTTAGAAAAGAAAGCAGCACGTATCGAGTCGGAACTCGCAAGTATTGATAAAGCTAAAAATACGTTTAGAAAAGAATTGGAGTGGATGCGCAAGCAACCCAAAGCCAGAACAACTAAGAGTAAAAGCAGACAGGATAATTTTTATGAAGTAGAAGCCAAGGCTAAACAAAAGATAGATGACACCAATTTGCAATTGGACATGAAGATGACGCGCTTGGGCGGAAAAATTATTGAAGCAAAGAAAGTGTATAAATCCTATGGAGACTTGGTGGTGCTAAAAGGGTTTGATTATACATTTAGTAAAGGAGAGCGTATTGGTATAGTGGGTAAGAACGGAGTAGGTAAAAGTACTTTTTTACAAATATTGCAAGGTATCACGCAGCCTGATAGTGGAAAGATCAATGTGGGAGAGACCATTGTATTTGGTCACTTTTCACAAGAAGGTTTGGTGTACAAGAAAGACATGCGTGTGATTGAATATTTAAAAACCTTTGCCGAACAATTCCCTTTAGCGAGTGGAGGTTCTTTAAGTGCCGCTCAATTTTTAGAATTGTTCTTATTTACACCGGACAAACAGTATACTTATTTAAGTGCATTGAGTGGGGGAGAGAAAAAGCGGCTACAATTATTGACTATTTTATTTAAGAATCCTAACTTCTTGATCCTGGATGAGCCTACCAATGATTTGGATTTGCCCACTCTTGCGGTATTGGAACAATTTTTATTGGACTATGCAGGTTGTGTATTGCTAGTTTCCCACGACAGGTACTTTATGGATAAATTAGTAGATCACTTATTTATTTTTGAAGGAGATGGGATGATCAGAGATTATCCAGGCAACTACACTCAGTTTAGAATACTAGAAAAATCCAAACAAAGTTATGCATCTGTGAGTTCGGATATTAGCTCCGCAAAAGAACACAGCCCTGCAGCGGTTGAGAAAGAAAGCGCTGCCCCAACGGTGGTTGCAGAAAAGAAGTCGGTAGAGAAAATGAGTTATAAAGAAAAATTAGAATTAGAAAACATAAATCAAAAAATACCGTTGTTAGAAGAGGAGAAAGCCTTTTTAACAGATAAGTTAAATAATCCTAATTTGAATTACGAAGACATTATTTCCTTGAGTGAAAAACTCGCTTTGATTAATCAGGAACTGGAAACTGCAGAATTAAGATGGTTGGAGCTGAGTGAAAAGCAATCCTAGCAAAAAAATAAAATGAGGCCTAAGTGCCTTTAAATTGAGGCCTAAGTATCTTTTATTACTTATAGCAAAATTTTAATATTGGTTATATATTTTCTAACTAATTAAATTAAAAAGCTATGAAACCAATTGAAAGAATTACAATCTACCTTCAGTTTAAGTCCATTGCCCCTTATTCTTTTGAAAGAAAAATCCGTTTATCCAATGGGTATGTGTCTAAGCAACTTAAACACAACGGATCTGTAGGGTCAGATATTTTAATTAGAATTTGCGAGCATTACCCAGACCTTAACATTTTATGGGTACTTACTGGAACTGGATCTATGTTACTAGCGCCTGATGATGCATCTGCAGAGCCCTCTGTTGAGCCTCAGGTAGATGAGTATGTAATGCAGTACGAAGCACACAATACCAAATTAAAAACACTGGAAGAAGACCTTGAAAGAATGACTTATCGTATTAGAGATAAAGATAAGATCATTGGTCTCTATGAATTTATGCTAAATAACAAGAATCATGCAACAACGGTAGGAGAGACTAGGTAGTAGCAACTTATTAGCTAGTTAACAGCAGCACAGTTATTCTACTTTTATTGCTTGCATTAAAAAAGCCTCGTCTTCTTGGAACGAGGCTTTTTTATTAGGTATTTAAAAGACAACAGCTATGTTTAATTTGCTGCATTTTTTATGCATAAGAAGCAACAGGCTCACAAGTGCAAATTAAATTGCGATCTCCATGGGTATTGTTGACTCTTGCCACCGTTGGCCAAAACTTACTTTCTACTACATAGGGTAATGGGAAGGCTGCTGTTTGTCTAGTATAAGCATGATTCCACTCTTCTGCACAAATTACTTTTTGAGTATGTGGAGCGTTCTTTAATGGATTATCTGTTCTATCTAGTTGACCGTTTTCAATTGCTTTGATTTCATGGTAAATGCCAATTAATGCATCGCAGAAACGATCTAATTCCGCCTTATCCTCACTCTCCGTTGGTTCAATCATAATGGTTCCCGCAACAGGGAAGCTCATTGTTGGAGCGTGGAATCCATAGTCAATTAGACGCTTCGCTACATCTTCTGCCTCAATACCTGCACTTGCTTTGAAGGGTCTTAGGTCAATGATAAATTCATGCGCACAGGTTCCGTTTTTGCCAGCGTATAAAATTGTATAAAATTGTTCCAATCTTGATTTCATATAATTTGCATTCATAATTGCATAAGCAGTAGAAAGCGTTAATCCTTCTGCTCCTAACATCTTAATGTATGCATAGCTAATTAATAAAATACTTGCAGATCCTAATGGTGCAGCGCTCACTGCGTTCGCGCCATTTCCATTGTAATTATGTCCAGGCAAGTATGGTGCTAATTTATCATTTACACAAATCGGTCCCATGCCAGGTCCACCTCCACCGTGCGGGATGGCGAAGGTTTTATGTAAGTTTAAGTGACAAACGTCTGCGCCAATATTGCCTGGGCTAGTTAAACCTACCTGTGCATTCATATTGGCTCCGTCCATGTATACCAAACCTCCCAAATCGTGAATGGTTTGACAAATATCAATAATGGTTTCTTCAAAAACTCCATGGGTACTTGGGTAAGTTACCATTAAAGCACCTAAGTGATCTTTATGTAATTCGGCTTTTGCTTTTAAATCGGCAAAGTCAATATTACCTGCTTCGTCACAAGCAACTACGACTACTTTGAATCCTGCCATTACCGCACTTGCAGGGTTGGTGCCATGCGCACTAATGGGGATTAATACAATATCACGGTGTGCTTCCTTACGGGCTTGGTGATAAGAGCGAATGGTTAATAAACCTGCGTACTCACCTTGTGCCCCACTGTTGGGTTGTAAACTACAAGCAGTAAAGCCCGTGGTTTGACATAAATAAGCACTTAATTCTTTTGCTATTTCTTGATACCCCAAAGTTTGATGACTTGGAGCAAAAGGATGTAATCCGCCAAATGAAGGCCAGCTTACAGGGATCATTTCAGTAGCCGCATTTAATTTCATCGTACAGCTACCTAAGCTAATCATGCTGGTGTTTAAAGAAAGGTCTTTGTTCTCTAATTGTTTAATATAACGCATCATTTGTGTTTCACTATGATGGGTGTTAAACACAGGGTGCATCAAGTATTTTGAAGTTCTTAAAAGGGCAGGTTGCACATTTGCATTTTTTACTGCTGCATTTTGCGCAGCCGCTTTTTTGCCCGTTAATTTTTCAAACAAAGCCACTACGGCTTGAACGTCAGCGATAGAAGTAGTTTCATCTAGGGTAATAGTTACGCGTCCTTCTTTAGTATAGTTGAAATTAATTTCCGCTTCGGTTGCTAATTTTTGCAATGCAGCAATATCTAATCCACTAACAGATAAAGTATCAAAATAAAATGCGTTTTCTTGTTGTAATCCCAAGGATTGTAATTGTTGATCCAGGCTTTGTGTTAAACCATGTACTCTTTCAGCAATCTTTTTTAATCCAGCTGGTCCATGGTAAACTGCATACATTACGGCCATATTAGCAAGCAATGCTTGTGCCGTACAAATATTGGAAGTTGCTTTTTCTCTTTTAATGTGTTGTTCACGTGTTTGCAATGCCATTCTTAAAGCGCGGTTGCCTTGTGCATCCACACTTACGCCAATTAATCTACCTGGCATACCTCTTTTAAATTCATCTTTGGTAGCAAAATATGCAGCATGTGGTCCACCAAATCCCATTGGAACGCCAAAGCGTTGGGTGTTACCCACTGCAACGTCTGCATTTAATTCACCTGGGCTTTTTAATAAAGTCAATGCTAAAATATCAGCGACTAAAATTACTAAACCACCAGCTTCGTGCACTTGGCTGATAAAGTTTTCATATTCCTCAATATTTCCGTTGCTATTGGGGTATTGTAAAATAGCACCAAAGAAACTGTTGTCAATTGTCGTAACTGCATAATTCCCTTCTACCAATTGAATGCCAATAGGGTTGGCGCGTGTCACCAATACATCCTTTGTTTGTGTGAAGATATTGCTGTCCACAAATAATTTAGGCTGGGTAATATTTTCACTTTTATTAACATGGTTAAAGATCATTGCCATCGCTTCCGCTGCAGCTGTTGCTTCGTCTAGTAAAGAAGCGTTAGCAATGGGCAAACCAGTTAAATCAGATACCATGGTTTGATAGTTCAACAAACTCTCTAATCTACCTTGTGCAATTTCTGCTTGGTAAGGAGTGTATTGGGTATACCATCCTGGATTTTCAAAAATATTTCTAAGAATTACACTTGGTGTAATAGTTCCATAGTAACCTTGTCCGATAAAATTTTTGGCAATAATATTTTTGTCGCCAATTGCTTTTAAAGATTGCAACATTTCAAACTCAGTTAAGCCAGCAGGAATTTCCATTGGCTTTTTCAATCGAATGTTATTAGGTACGGTCTTTTCAATTAATTCATTCAAAGAACTAGCGCCAATTTTTGCTAACATGGTTTGGGTGTCAGCATCATTTGGGCCAATATGTCTTTTGATAAACTCTGCGCCACTGGTACTTGATTGCAACATAAAAGGAGGTTTTAAATGGCCACAAAGATACTTAATAATTAGGGGCCTTTAAAGCCTTTTAAAGGGGGTGGGGAAAGCTTGTGGATGAAGCATAAAAAGGTTACTTTTGGCCTATGATTGACCCTTCTGTTGAACATTTATATGAAACACCTGCCCCAGAGATACTCAAAAAGTTCCAAAACTTTTTGAAAAGGGTAGACAAGCGTGTTATTTTAAAACAATTGCCAGACTTACATGATGCTGCTTTTGAAAAAATCAACTGTTTGGATTGCGCCAGGTGTTGCAAAAATTACTCTCCCCGTTTTAAAATGCCAGACATTAAACGCATCAGTAAAGCAATGGGTATGAAGGAAGTGGCATTTATTGAAAAGTATTTGTCTATGGACAACGAAGGGGATTATGTGGTTAAAACAAAGCCTTGTCCATTTTTAGATGAGGATCATAGCTGTAGTATTTACGATTATCGCCCTTCGGACTGTGAAAGGTTTCCTTATACCGACGAGGATGTTTTCTTTAAAAGAGATAAAATCACCATGAAGAATGCAGAATTCTGTCCAGCAGTGCATGACGTGATGATTGGGTTATTGGCAAAGTAATTTAGTATTCCATTTTTCGCAGACTTGGTGCCTTAAACCAAGTAGTCATAACAACCAGAATAGTCATGGTTCCGCCAAATACAACAGAAGGAATCACGCCTAATAATTTAGCCGCTACACCACTTTCAAATTGCCCTAATTCGTTGCTACTATTAATGAACATGGAGTTGACACTCATGACCCTTCCGCGCATATGATCTGGGGTTTTTAATTGCACAATTGTGCCGCGTACAATCATACTAAATCCGTCTAAGATGCCACTCATTACCAAGGCAGCAAAAGAAATCCAAAATAGTTTAGATAAAGCAAATACAATAATGCAAATACCAAATCCGCCCACTGCTAGCAATAGTTTTTTGCCCTGTCCCTGACGAACCGGGAATAAGGTAATAAGAATGATAATGAGCATAGCGCCAATATCAGCAGCAGCATTTAACCATCCAAAACCAATGGGACCTACCTTTAAAATATCTTTTGCAAAAACGGGGATCATGGCAACGGCGCCGCCAAATAAAACAGCAAATAAGTCCAAGGACAATGCGCCTAGGACCTCTTTAGTATTAAATACAAATCGTAAACCTTCTTTTACACTTTCCATTGGTTTTTGATCTATAATAATATCCGCATGGGGCGGGAGCGGTTTGATTTTTGAAATAAAGATAAAACCTACACTTACTAGGGAAACCACTACCACAAGAGAGCCGGTATGTCCAAAGCCAGCTATGATAAATCCTACAATCGCATGCCCTAAGATGGAGGCCGATAACCAAATGCCCTGACTCCAAGTAGTTGCATTTTGCAATAAATGCTTGGGCATCACGGCACCAACAATGGTTCCAAAACTGGGACCTGTAAAGGATCTAATAATGCCTGTGCAAAAAATGATGAAATAAATGGCAATCGCAATAAACAGTGCGTTTTGATTGCCAGTAGGATCTGCTTTGTCATTGTAAATAGAAAGGCCCAATAAGCCTAATGCACAAACCCAATACAATACCACACCTCTTAATAGTAATTTCCTTTTTTCACTAATATCAATAACATGTCCAGCATATAAGGCTAAAGAAACGGCTGGGATTACTTCTGCAAGCCCAATTAAACCTATGGCAAAGGGCTCATTCGTTAGTTCATAAATCCACCAGCCCACTAAGGTGCCCATCATTCGCAGACCCATAATAAACAAGAATCTGCCAATCATCAAGTTTCTAAATGCTGCTATCCTTAATGCAGCAAATGGATCTTGTTTGGTTGGGGTGTCTTTTATGTCCATGGGATAGTTTATGGCAAGTTAAAGTAATGTTGACCTTCGTCTAAATCCTTTTCCAATGCATCTGTAATTACTTTGAAATGCGCTTCATTGTAAAGAAAGTCTGCATTGCTAGCGTCCACGAATATGGTACGAATATTATGTTGCTTTATATAGCTAGTATAGGTTTCTTGAATTTTAAACAAGTATTCGTCCGGAATGGCTTGTTCAAATTTTCTATTTCTTTTTTTAATATTTCCTTGCAAACGATTTACAGGTGCGTGCAAATAAATTAGAATATCTGGAGGAGTAAGTTGCTGATAAAATACGTCAAACATTTTTTGATACAATCTAAATTCTTCCTCAGGCAAATTCACTTTTGCAAACAATAAACATTTGGTGAAAATATAATCGGAAACGATAATTTCCTGAAACATATCCTTGTTTTTCACCAATTCTTGTTGTTGTTTAAAACGCTCTGCTAAAAAAAACAATTCCAAAGGGAAAGCATATTGTTTTGGGTTTTCGTAGAACTTGGTTAAAAATGGATTTTCAGCAAATTCTTCCAATACCAATTTCGCATTATAGTGCTGTGACAATAAATGTGAAAGCGTAGTTTTACCCGCTCCAATATTCCCCTCAATGGCTATAAAACGATGATTCATATATTTTCCGATTCGAATTCGCCAAATATAGGGTGCCCTTTGTTTAGTTGTTGGATTTTTTTTGCACAGCTAAAGAATCTCCACATTCTTTCAACAAACAGGCGTTAGATTTATTAAAAACGGGATGTATATATGCGGGGGCAATTTCGGTAAGCGGTAATAGTACAAATTTTCTTTCCGCTAAACGGGGGTGGGGAATGGTTAAGGCGGGAAGATCGAGGATCTCTTCATTAAAATAAATGATATCTAGATCGATGGTTCTAGGTCCCATGGGAACGGAACGTTCTCTGCCCATTTGCTTTTCAATAGTTAATAAACAAGTCATTACTTTTAACGCATCCCAGTGGGTATGCACCAAAAGGGCTTGGTTTAAAAAATCGGGTTGTTGGGTATTGCCCCAAGCTGCCGTTTCATAGATAGATGACATTTGTTGAATTGGACCGATTTCCTTTTCAATTGCTTCCATAGCCAAACTAAGGTTTGCCATTCGGTCGCCCATATTGCCACCTATCAAGAGGTATACTTTGTTCATAGAAGGATTCTAAAAGTAGGCCAAATATCCATAATTTTACAAGGTTACCCTATTTTAGTTTTCACTAAGAGATGGGCCTTATTATTTCAATTGAATTTACATGAGAAACTTCTTAAAAATTGTGTTGGCTAGTTTAGTGGCCTTAGTCCTATTTACCTTTATTGGATTTGCTTTATTGATAGGGATGGCTTCAGGACTTTCAAATGAAGAGCCCAAAACAATTGCTGCTAATTCTGTGTTGGTGATTGATATTGCCGAAAATTTTCCCGAGCAGTCCAAGACGGATGGAGTGACTGAGTTTTTAAATAAAAAAAATGGCAAGACCCCGAGCTTATCAGAACTAATTGCATTGATCAAATATGCTCAAAAAGACTCTTCCATTAAGGGGATTTATATTAAGTGTCAAGAAAATCCAAATGGGTATGCAGCTTCTGAAGAAATTAGAACTGCTTTATTGGAATTTAAAAAAGCGAATAAATTTATCATTGCTTATGGGGAAACCATTACCCAAAAGGGTTATTGGATTGCCAATGTAGCTAATCAAATATTTGCCCATCCTCAAGGTGGCTTGGAATGGTCTGGCTTTTCTTATGAAACTATGTTTTTGAAAGGCTTGTTAGATAAATTAGAAATCCAGCCTCAGGTTTTTTATGCCGGTAAATTCAAAAGTGCAACCGAGCCATTTAGATATACCGAAATGTCGCCAGCCAATAAATTACAAACCAGTGTTTGGTTAAATGGAGTATATCAAAACTTCATAGAGGGGGTAGCTGCGCAAAGAAATATTAATGCAGATACTTTAAAAGCCTGGTCCAATAATGGCAGTGTGCAAACTGCCAATGATGCTTTTCATAAGCAATTGCTGGATGGTTTGTATTACGATGACCAAGTGAAGAAATTAATTGCCAAAAGAGTTCGAGTAGCAAAAGAACAGGATATATCCTTTGTGGGTATTCATGATTATGCGGCTGCTGTAGCAATTAGAGGTACAGGCGATGGAAAGATTGCGGTTATTTATGCCGATGGAGATATCATCATGGGAAAGAATCAAAAAGAATCTATTGCAAGTGATGATTATAGATCCCTATTGCAACAAATTCGAAGTGATAAAAATATTGATGCAGTGGTGATAAGAGTAAACTCGCCAGGTGGAAGTGCCTTAGCGAGTGATATTATTTGGAGAGAAATTGAATTATTGAAAAAAGAAAAACCTGTAGTAGTAAGTATGGGTAACGTAGCAGCTTCTGGTGGATATTATATTGCATGTAATGCAGATTCTATTTTTGCAGATGCCAATACGATCACCGGATCTATTGGGGTATTTTCGGTGGTTCCCAACTTAGGTAATTTCATGAAAAATAAATTGGGCATCACATTTGATCGCGTGAATACCTCTACTTATGCAGATGCACCTACTACAACAAGAGCACTGAACACAACAGAGCAAAAATTCATACAGGCGGGCGTGGATAGCATTTATTATGCGTTTAAATCAAGAGTTGCCCAAGGTAGAAAAAAGAGTATGGAATCCGTAGATTCAATTGCGCAAGGAAGAGTATGGATTGGATCAGATGCCGTAAAGGTTGGTTTAGTGGATAGGATTGGGAATTTAAGTCAAGCCATTGCAAGTGCAGCAAAAATGGCACGCTTAAAAGGGTATGGTTTGAAGTCCTATCCAGAAAACAGATCTTTCTTTGAAGACCTAATTGATGGGTATGAAGACAAAGTAAAAGCCAAGGCGATTCAATCAGAGATTGGCGTGGAGGAATGGCATACCTTGCAACAATTAAAATCAATCAAGCAAATGATGGGTCAGCCTCAAACGCGATTACCTATCTTTGTCGTGAACCATCCTTAATGATATGTCCCAATATAGTCAGTTAAAAGCAATGCTAGCCATTACCAAGGCTAGTTTGAAATCTACTTTAAGAAGTCCTTCCGCAGTGGTTTTCAGCATTGCTTTTCCCATGATTTTTATTTTGGTTTTTGGCTTTATAAGTAGTGGTGGGAATATCAATGTAAATGTAGCAATGGACCCCAAGTCGGATACCCTCAATCCGGTTTATCTTGACATTAAAAAAATTCCAGGGTTGAAATTTGTTCAAGGGGACAGTTTAAAAATTAAAAAAGAATTAGCAAAGGGCCGTATAACCGCTTTAATTTCCATTCAAAAATCCGGCACATCCAATGCACCTTATCAAATCCATTTAATTAGTTCAGAGGCAGCCAATCCGCAAAATGTTCAATTGATAAAATCTATCTTGAACGCCGTAATTGGGAAAATAAATAAAGCCACTTTCCCGGATGCACCTACCATTGCGGTAATTAATAACACGGTCCAAAAAGTGCCAGGTAGAATTTATCGCACCATTGATTTTATATTGCCCGGTCAAATGGGTTTTTCTTTATTAAGTTCAGGTGTTTTTGGGGTTGCATTTTTGTTTTTTAATTTAAGACAGCAATTGGTTTTAAAGCGTTTTTATGCTACGCCAATAAGAAGATTATATATCATTTTAGGGGAGGCCTTAAGTAGGGTGTTGTTTCAATTAATGACCGCAGTAATCATTGTTGGAATTGGTCATTACGCTTTTAAATTTACACTGGTACATGGTTGGGTTACTTTTGCTAGCATCATGGGCCTTAGCTTTATTGCCCTGGTATTATTTATGGGATTTGGATTTATTGTAAGTGGGGTGGCTAAAAGTGAAAGCACTATTCCACCTTTAGCGAATATTTTCACCTTGCCTCAATTTTTATTAGCAGGCACTTTCTTTTCTATCGATAATTTTCCCGCTTGGATGCAGCCTTTCTGTAAGATCTTGCCTTTGACTCATTTCAACAATGCCATGCGTGATATTGCTTTTGAAGGAAATAGTTTATTAGATTCCTGGGGGGATATATCTGTATTGCTCCTATGGATTGCGGTCGTATATGCCATTGCTTTTAAAATTTTTAAATGGGAATAAATGCGTTTAATCAAATTAGTCATTATTAGTTTATTGGTGTTAGGCGTGATTGTCACTGCTATTTCTTCTTTATTTCCATCCACAGTGATAGTTTCAAGGGCTGTAGAAGTAAGTGCTACAGCGGAACAAATTGCGCATTACACAAGCGATTTAAACCAATGGCAATATTGGATGAGTGATTGGAAAGAAAATAAAGCCATATGGGAAGACAGTGTCCTACATATTGGCACACAAACCATTCAACCGGTTTCCAAAAACGATACTTCCGTTACCTATAATTGGGTGGCTACTGGGCAAAGGCCTTATTTGGTAAAGTTGGAATGGATCCCTTTACAAAAAGGAATTTTTGTGGTGCATTGGTCTTTTGAACAACACGTGAAATGGTATCCTTGGGAAAAATTCCAAACCTTGTTAAATGAGAAAGTGCTAGGCTATAAAATGGAAATGGAATTGGCCAGTTTACGAGAGTTGCTCTTGCAAGAAAATAATAAATAAGGCTTATTTATCTTCCTGTTCTTTTAAGAACTGAATATTTCTTTGTATCCCTTTTAATTTAGATCTTAACAAAGGTGATTTTTTAAACCTGGCTTTAAATGTGGTTTCTTCTATTTGCAACCAATCCTCCGATTTCATTTGCAACAAACCATTTAAGGGTTTAAACTTTTTTTCATGATGTGCTTGACTAAATTGGTTCCAAGGACATACGTCTTGGCAAACATCACATCCAAATGCCCAATCATTAAAAGGCCTGTCTGTTTGAATGGTTTCTTTTTTAAGTTCAATGGTAAAGTAGCTAATACAATGATTGGCTTCAATGGTTTTATCTGGTAAGATGGCTTGTGTTGGACAGGCTTCAATACATTTAGTACAACCCCCACAATAATCTTTTGGTAAAGGGTCATCATAAATTAGTTCCAAGTCTACAATAAGGGTAGCAATAAAAAAGAAAGAGCCTGATTTGTGTCTAATTAAATTTCCATTTTTCCCAATCCAACCCGCTCCGGATAATTGTGCCCAGGCACGTTCGAGTACCGGTGCAGAATCTACAAAGCCTCTTCCTTCAATAGGTCCAATCATAGCACGCATGGTGTCTAAAAATTCAAACAATTGTTGTCTTATGACTTCGTGATAATCTTCGCCATAGGCATACTTTGCAATTTTTGCATCCTGCGCTTGTCCACTTGCTAAATCCTCCGCATTGGGGTAGTAGTTCTTTAAAAAAGTGATCACAGATTTAGCGCCAGGCACTAATTTGGTGGGATCAATTCTTAAATCAAAATGATTTTCCATATATCCCATATCGCCATGGTATCCTTTTGCGATCCATTGCTCTAGTCGCTTTGCATCCTCGGTTAATTCCTTGGCTTTAGCAATGCCACAATAGTCGAAACCCATTTGGGCAGCGAGTTCCTTGATAAATACGGTATTTGAAAATGCATTCACACTGTAAAAATAGCAGAAAAAGCTTGATAGGACTGACTTTTGTTCCGTTTTACTTCCATAATTATGACATTATAACTTATATCATAGATTGGCTCTTGATTTGAGCATACATTACTATAAATAAAACCACTATGAATTTAAATCAATATACCATCAAGGCACAGGAAGCCATTCAGGCTGCCCAGCAATTGGCTTATAACAATAGCAATGCGTCTATTGAAACGGGTCATTTGTTAAAAGCTATTTTATTGGATAAGGATAGTTCCACCGAGTTTTTATTAAAAAAGAACAATGTCAATCCAAGTCTAATACTTCAACAAACAGAAACACTCATTGCAACTATGGCTAAACAGCAAACAGGAGAACCTGCCAGCAATGTAAGTAGGGATATGAATGCGGTTTTGCTAAAGGCCAATGCGACCTTAAAAACATTTGGGGACGAATTTGTTACCGTAGAGCACCTCTTAATTGCCATATTACAAGTAAACGATGCAGCTGGGAAAATATTAAAAGACGCAGGATTGACAGAAAAAGGATTGGTGGCTGCCATTAAAGAATTAAGAAAAGGGGCGACTGTGAATTCTGCAACACAAGAAACGCAGTTTCAATCTTTGTCTAAGTATGCAAAGAATTTAAATGAATTGGCCAATAAAGGAAAATTAGATCCCGTAATTGGACGAGACGAAGAAATTAGAAGAACCTTGCATATTCTTTCTCGCCGTAGTAAAAACAATCCCATTTTGGTAGGAGAGCCAGGGGTTGGTAAAACAGCCATCGCAGAGGGACTTGCCATGCGTATTGTAAATGGAGATGTGCCGGACAACTTAAAGAGTAAAATTATTTACGCTTTGGATATGGGACAATTAATTGCAGGCGCAAAATACAAAGGCCAATTTGAAGAGCGTTTAAAAGGCGTTGTGAAAGAAGTAGCAGATAGTGACGGAGAAGTTATTTTATTTATTGACGAGATTCACACCTTGGTGGGCGCTGGAGGAGGAGAAGGTGCCATGGATGCAGCGAATATTTTAAAACCCGCTTTGGCAAGAGGAGAGTTAAGAGCAATAGGTGCTACTACTTTAGCAGAGTATCAGAAATTTTTCGAGAAAGACAAGGCATTAGAACGTCGTTTCCAAAAAGTAATGATTGATGAACCCAGTAAAGAAGACGCCATTTCTATTTTAAGAGGATTAAAAGAACGCTATGAAACACATCATCATGTAAGAATCAAAGACGAAGCGATTATTGCTGCTGTGGAATTATCAAGTAGGTATATAACGGACCGTTTCTTGCCAGATAAAGCCATTGACTTAATTGACGAGAGTGCGGCCAAGCTGCGTTTGGAAATGAACTCTATGCCGGAGGAATTGGATACTTTAATGCGCCAAATTCGTCAATTGGAAATTGAACGTGAAGCCATCAAGCGAGAAGACAATCCAGAACAGTTAAAGACATTAAATATTGAAATAAGCAATTTAACGGTACAACAGGATACTTTAAAAGCAAAGTGGATCAGCGAAAAAGAGATTGTTGATAAGGTTCAAAAAGCCAAGTCTGAAATGGAGCAATTAAAACAAGCTGCCGAGGTAGCAGAACGTAATGGAGATTACGGTAAAGTGGCTGAAATAAGATATGGCAAAGTAAAAGAGCAGGAAGCGAATTTAGAAAACTATACCAAGGAATTAAATGAGCTAGGCACCTACGAAAAACGATTAATGAAAGAAGAGGTAGATGCAGAAGATATAGCAGAAAATGTGGCAAAGGCAACCGGCATTCCTGTAAGTAAGATGATGCAATCCGAAAGAGAAAAGCTGTTGAATTTGGAAGACGAATTGCACCAGCGTGTTATTGGCCAAGAGGAAGCCATTACTGCCGTATCCGATGCCATAAGAAGAAGTCGTGCAGGTTTACAGGATCCTAAAAAACCAATTGGCTCCTTCATATTTTTAGGAACAACGGGTGTGGGTAAAACGGAACTTGCTAAAGCTTTAGCGGAATATTTATTTGATGATGATTCCATGATGACCCGTATTGATATGAGTGAATACCAAGAGAAGCATTCTGTTGCTAGATTAGTGGGTGCGCCTCCAGGTTATGTAGGCTATGATGAAGGGGGACAACTCACCGAAGCGGTGCGCAGAAAACCCTATAGCGTGGTGTTGTTGGATGAGATTGAAAAAGCGCATCCGGACGTTTGGAATATCTTATTGCAAGTGTTAGATGATGGACATTTAACAGACAATAAAGGCAGAACGGTCAATTTCAAAAATACTATAATTATCATGACATCCAATATAGGCAGTCATATCATTCAAGAAACTTTTGAAGGGGTAACTGATAAGAATTTGGAGTCCAAAGTGGAAAAATCAAAGACGGAAGTGATGGCTTTGTTAAAGCAAACCATTCGTCCAGAATTTTTAAACAGGGTGGATGAAATTATCATGTTCTCTCCACTGTTGCAAAAACAAATGTCCGCAATTGTAAAGATCCAATTGAATAATCTAAAGCATTTGGTGGCTGAAAATGGGATGCAAATTGAATTTAGTGATTATTTAATCGAATTTTTATCTGAACAAGGATTTGATATGCAATTTGGGGCAAGGCCTTTAAAGCGATTGATTCAAAAAATGGTAGTCAATGAACTCAGTAAAAAAATATTAAGTGGGGAAATAGACAAAGCCAAGAAAGTGTTGATTGATATATTTGATGGGGTGATCGTATTTAGAAATGAAGTTTAGTTAGGTAAGGAAAGGTGTGGTAAAGTAAAATTTCGTCAGCCCTGTCCAATCTTGAATGGGGCTTGTTGATGTATATTTACACCACTATGGGAAGAAATAACAGAAAAGCCGCGGTTGGATTTATATTCCTAACCTTATTAATAGACGTTATTGGATTGGGTATTATCATTCCAGTAATGCCTCAACTCATTAAGCATCTTTTAGGTACAGACGATATTAGTAAAGTTTCTATTTATGCTGGATGGCTTACTTTTTTGTATGCGAGCATGCAATTTTTATTTTCTCCTTTAATTGGAAGTTTAAGTGATAAATATGGTCGTCGTCCCGTTTTGCTTTTTTCCTTATTAGGATTCGGATTGGACTATTTGTTTCTAGCATTTTCTCCAACTATCTGGTTTTTATTTATTGGAAGAACCATCTCTGGAATTACAGGCGCTAGTATGACTACAGCAGCTGCCTACATGGCTGACATTAGTGATGACAACAATCGTGCGCAAAATTTTGGAATGATTGGTGCTGCCTTTGGGGTTGGTTTTATCATTGGTCCAATGCTAGGTGGTTTTTTAGGAGAATTGAGTCCAAGATTACCATTTATTGTAGCCGCTGGTTTGGCATTGGTGAATGCTTTGTATGGCTACTTTGTATTACCAGAATCTTTGGCTTTGGAAAATAGAAGAAATTTTGAATGGTCT
>JACCDW010869501.1_pt1 | contig 19449 bp, 21 predicted proteins | sample 7449781 | NCBI WGS metagenome assembly JACCDW01 (sample SAMN15323449, study PRJNA562643) | freshwater metagenome | isolation source: river surface water | place: USA:Blue River Watershed | collected 2017-08-18
AAGTTTTTTTGCTGACTTTAATGTAATTATTGGTGATGAAGCTCATTTATTTAAATCAAAATCTTTATACATCTGTTCAACCAAAGATGTTGTTGGCACGACCAAAAGAATTTTATTATCTTTTTCTGTAAAATATCTAACTACAGAATAAATCATTAAAGACTTTCCCGATGCAGTTGGAGAAATTAAAAGTTTTCTATTGTATTTTAATGCATCATAAACTGCATTTATTTGATAATCTCTTGGTTTATGTTTAGAAATGCGATTCATGTATTCTTTAACTCCCTCATGGGAGACCATTTCATTCTCTTCTAATGGTGTTCCATAAAATTTATTATCTTTAAATTTAACAGAATAATCAAACTTTTTTGCCCAAGAAACTATTTTGTCTAGTAGACCTACGTATATTTCTCCAGTATGAGTAGAAAATAAACGTATTTTTCCATCCCAATATTTGTTCCTATATTGAGGCATAAATTTAGATCCAGGAACCTCAAAAGTAAAATATTCAGACAACTCTTGAAATATGTGAGGTTCCGCCTGTAATTTTAAATAAACTTCGTTCTTTTTTTGAATAATAATATCATCCATATCCAGCAGTAAACCTCATGTATTCTATTGCATTCTTAATCTGATAAGTTCTGTTTAAAATTGTTTTTAAAATACTATCTAAAAAATTTAACATAGTTTGATAGTATTCAATTTTTGATACTGATCTAATGATATCAGAATCAGCATCCATATACTTATCGATATCTGGTTTTAATACTTTATGATCAAATGGATCATCTTTATATACATCTGGATCTGCTTTTCCAGAGTAGTATAACCATTTTTCTTTTTTTAAAATTTTATATTTATTCTCCTCCATTTTCTTTAACAGGAGAATATTGTTGTAGATATTATAATATTTTGAATGTAATGATGGAATTTTTAAAGATTCATTATGCAAATTATCTGGATCTATTTTTGAATCTAGTTCCCAGAGAGATTGTATTTCTTCAATGTTCATAATAATAAAAAAAAAAAAATGTTAAATTCTTTCGATATTGTATATCGTATATTTAAAATTGACCTGAGCACTTAGATAATTTACATCGGTGCTTTTTGCATCAAAATCTAATGATGATAGTGAAGTTGGAAACATATCTCTAAATACAACCTTTACAATTGGATTATAACTACTGTTGTATATTAAAAGGGACCCATCTGACATTCCAGATATTGCTGTTTGTGTTCCTTTTGAGTTTTCATCTGAATCTAATAATTCCTGATATTCAGATGCACTCTCTGGATATCCAAATCCCCTTAACCAATTATAAACTAATAGGTAATTTTCCATATCTTCATTTACCATAAATGTAAGAGAAAAATCACCAAAAGATAGTTTATCTCCAGGAATTGGGATATCCTTAAGATAAGTTGGTTGGACTGCTACACCCAAATTAATTTCTGGAATTACTGCAGTATTTGAAAAGAAATCTATTTTTGGATATTTTGCCAAAGAAAATTTAAACCCAGTTGGGGAAAGATTATTTCTATTTGACAGTTGTTTTTGTAGTGGAGTTCTTGTTTCCATTATTAAAATAACAATCAATTTCTATACTATTATTTATTTGTATAAAAAAAGAGGGTCCGAAGACCCTCTCAATTTCCTTAGTGATGAATCACATTAGGTTGTCAACACGTACTCTTCTGTAGTAACGGTTGCTGTTTGCCTCAAGACGGCCAAGACCAGCATTAGTACCTTCAGCAAATGGGTTTGCAACGATACCATAACGGGTCTTAAATCCGATTTTTGGCTGGAAGCTGTTCTCACCAACTGCACGTACCATCTGGAGAGGTACATATGGGCAGTAGAAGAGACCTGCATCATAAGGTGAAGAACCCTTATAACCAACAACATAGTACTGGTTAGCACTGTTGTTTGCTGCATATGGGTCGATGTAAACCTTATAACGACCATTGAGAACACCTGCGAAGGTGTTGCCAGTGTCATCAACGTTAAGGTTTGCATTAAGTGCAGGTGTGTAGTCAAGAAGTCCTGCGTGGGTGAGTGCGGAAGCAACGTCTGCAGAGCAGAGGATCATGTTGCCCTTTCCTCTACGAGTTCTTTGTGCAATCTGGTTTGCATCACGCTCGATTTGGAAGATAAGACCCTTAAACTTCTCAACTGACCAACGACCGTTGGAATCAACGTCAAGGTCAAATACACCTGAAGTTGCTGTGTTTAGAGTTGCACCCTGCTCAGCAATCTTGTAGATGGTTCTGATAACTTCACGGTTGATTTCAGCAAGAATCTCTGTTGAGAGAATATTTGCTAACTCAGCCTCAGCATTCAGACCATGGATTGCCTTGAGGTCTTGTGCAAGCTCTAGTGAGTACTCAGCCTTGAGTGCTCTGGACTTTGCAGTAACGGTGACCTTCTCGATTGAGAATGCCATCTCGTTGAATGCTGAAGAACCAGTGCCGTCAAGTGCCTCTGACTCAGCAGTGCTCATACCCTGACCAACATTGTATCCACCGAGTGGAGAACCAGTTGGGTTAAGAAGACCTGGGTTTGCACCTGATTGTGCAGTAGTACCAAAACCAGCAGCAACACCAGTTGCTCCAGCGGTATTGCCATAACCAGCATTCTGACCAGAGAATGCGGTATCTGCTTCGTTGAATAGTGCTTCTGTGCCGTTCTGATCGACATACTTCGAACGCATTGCGAAGATGAGACCAGTTGGAGCATTCATTGGTTGAACGCCTGCGAGGTCATATGCGACCAAGTTAGGCATTGAACGACGAATGAGTGAAATTAGAACTGGATCAAAACCTGCAACAGGTGATGATGCTCCACCACTGAAACCTGCAGCACCAGTTGCTGATGGATCAGTATTTACAGTTGGAGTTTCGTAGAGGAACTCACGCTCTTCACGGAGTGCTCTCTCTTGGTTTTCTAGCAGGACGGCAGTAACTGCTCTACGGTGTGCATCCTTGATTTCACCTAGACCATTGTAGTCTAGGAGTGGTGCCCACTTCTCCTGCAGATGTTCTGCGTTGAACATTTGCATTTTGGTTTACCTCTTTATGGAAATTGTAAGTTTGATTTTGTTATGATATAAAAATCACTTTTTGGAAACTCTCTCAAGTGCCTGAAGATAAGCACCCATTGTTCCAGTAACTGGTTGTGAGTAATCGGTCTCTTCAGCCATATAATCTTGAGTGCTTCTCTGAGTAACTACATTAGATGGGAAATATGATTCCCTCAATGCGACTAGTTTCTCACGATAGTCTTCTTCACTACCAAACTCAACATTTTCTGCAAGAGAAGCAAGCTTGTCTTTCTGTGAAAGTGCAAGTCCTTCAGAAACTTCCGCAAAAATTACGTCAGTTACTGATTCTGCTAGTCTCTTATTTAGAGCAACATTTCTTTCGATCTGCTCGTTGAGTTTTGTCTCCATTTCATCAAGTTTATCTACCATGCTCTCAAGCACATCATATCTATCTTCAGGGATTGTTACATAATGTTCTTCAAAAAGACCCTTCATTCCTTCAAGGAATGATTCGGTCATATCAGTTTTGATTCCTTGCTCAACTGCAAGTGCATTCTCTTGAATCCACTCGTCAGCAACATACTCAAGGTAGGAATCAATTCTATCAGTTAGTTCTTCTTTGATTGCTTCGACTTCTTCTACAAGTCTCTGCTCATAATGATGTGAAATTGCTTCTTCGATTTGCTGAGTTCTAGCATTCAAAGCAGCTTCAAAAACTGTCTTTGCTCTGTCTCTGAATTCTTCGGAGAGTTCTTCACCAGATAGAAGAGCATTTACATCCTCTTCAATTTCATTTTCAATAGCAATGAATGCTTCTTTCATTGCCTTCTCTTTTTCGTCCTCTTCGTCCTCGTCTTCTTCATCCTCACCCTCTTCATCTTCCTCATCTTCTTCGGAAGATTTCTTAGCAGCTTCTTCTAGCTCCTCTTCACCCTCTTCGAGTTCATACTCGTCTTCTACGAGCTCTTCATCTTCAATTTCTTCAGACTCCTCTTTCATTCCCTTCATTGGGTCTGCTGCTTTAGCACCTTTGTTAACTACATCTTTAACTTGTGCTAAAGTTGCTCCAGGAGTCTTCAGCTTTGCTGAGTCATCGGTGGACTTATAGTTTTCTGGAGTAGGACCACCAAGGTCTTCCCAATTACCGGTTTGACCGGCAACTGCACCAGGTGCAAGTTTGTGCATTGGTTCTGCTGCAGAAGCATTTGCATTCACAGCAGTTTTAGATTGTTTAGTGCCTGTTTCCATTTCTTGTAAATTTTTACCACGGGACATTTGAACTCTCCGATTTACTTATATCGTGATTCTATATTTATTTATAAATTAAAGATTTGATAAAAAGTCTTGGAACAGATTGAGTTTCTGTTCGTCAAGTGCTTTTTGGTCAACTAATGTATTTATTCTCTTATAAGTCTTCTGTGCGAGTTGCTCACGAAGGATTCCACCTTCCCAAACCCATTCCTTACCTTCCATAATTCCAGATACAAATGCATCAGGAGCAGAAGGATCTGCCACAATATCAGCAGCAGTTGCAAGCATAAAATCTTCACCAACAACTGAATAACCTTCATTTGTTGGAAGCAAAGAACCAACACCACGAGAAGAAACACCAAGCATTACACCTTCACCAAGAAGAGAAGCAGCAATCTTACCCATTGGGGTCTCTAGGATTTTTGCTTTACCAATAAAGTTGCTTCCATCTCTATAAAGTTCACAAATTTTATGTGAAACTCTGTCAAGATTTACAGTAGGACCATCAGGATGTCCGAGTTCACCAAGAGCACGACCCTTCTGAATGAAGTTTTCGTTGTATCTCTTGACTTCTCTCTCAAGAGTTCTCATTTCATAGAGTCTCTTGTTTCTGTTTGGTTTATCTGCTTGGAGGAAAATACCTTCAATAAAAAGGGATTTTTTACCGTTCTTTTCTTCGGTAATAACTTTTACCTTTTCGATTTCTTCTGTGATTAGTTTCATTGTTCTTAGTTGGTAAATCCTACTTTTGCTACTTTTACTGTATTTGCTGATGCAAAAATCACATCGGTTGGGAGTTTTTGTAAGAATTCAACTGTGCCAGTTGGCATAGTAAATGACAATGTAGTTGCTGCACCCACTGCAGTAGAAATACTTACAGTTGCTGCTGCTCCAGAACCGTTATATAATCTCACACAAGTTGCTTCACTAATACTAGAAGCAGTGCCAGCAGTAGTTGGCATTGCAATCTCAGTAGTGATTATTTTTGTTCTTTGCATTGGTATAATAAAGACTTTATTAGTTATTTATTAATTTATCTTTGTTCAATCCAGTTTAATACTGCAAGTGCTGCTTTATTGGTATTTGGGGATGCACAAGCAAGTGTATAAGTATCACTAATTGTTCCAATACCACTTCTACCTAACTGAATTGCTGCTTTTTCATCAACATCAATCAGTGCAGCACCACCACCAACAACAAATCCGTTTAGTAAAGTGTCTCCCCCAGTTAATGTAGTTTGAGTAGTATTATATTGCATAAAAGAATTTGGATCTGGATGATCTACCCAAGTTCCTCCAGTCAGTGTTGCATTTTGAATAAGTTTCCAATAAACATTCGTGTTATCATTAGTTGCTGCCTGCAATGACCTCAAAAGCATTACACCAGTTAAATTATTACTCTTCAAACGAATACTTATAATGGGATAGAATGTATTTGCAGATGCCATCGTTGTCCCTGTGATGGGATTTGATATGCTCAAAAGAGTTCCAAGTTTTTCTGGTTCTCCTTCCTGAATCAGAGAATTAGAACCTTGATAAAGATAGTGAGTTCCTGCAACACCAGTTATATTTTCAATCTCAAGACGAATGGGAAGGAATGGAGTAGAACACCAAACTTTATCTTGAATATTTGAGTTATCAAAAGTATGACTTTTAATTGTTTCACCTTTCATTAACCAATTAAAATCCACTGTTCCTGCACCATACCACTCATAAGAAATGGAAATCATTTGTTGTTTTGTTGGGTCTGCGGTTACACCAGTCCAACCATTACCATCAAATTTTTCACCATTCCATTCATCTCTACCAACTCTTATTTCTGTAGTAATTCCAGTTGTAGATGTGCGAATTACATATGAATATGTTCCCCCATCATCCTCAAAATAAGCACCATTATAATCATCAAACAATCCAAATCTTCTGCGAATACCTACCTGCGGTGTTTCTAAACGAATTGCGAATGCAAGTGTTGCTGGTCTTCCAGGAATGTATCTCATTACATTCTTGGTTTGTCTGATGATTTTACTTCCTGCAGTAGAACCAACTTGCATAACCACATTACTAGCATTAACATTATGAGTTGCAGTTCCAACTCCAACTATTCTTTCATCCCAAACATCAGTCTCTTTTCCATACTGGAAAGTATTAAAGAAAACTGTTTGGAAAGGAGCAACTTTTAGTCTGTTGTTATTAGAAAACTGGGGTCTCCAGTCTGTCTGGTTTCCCCAGTGGTCTGCAATATTATAAACTTCAAATAAAGACCTTTCTTGATTCAGAAAGTCTTGTTCTTTTTTATTCCACTGTGCCATTATTAATCAGTCCAAGTTAGTCTTTCTGGTTGATATCTTTGTGCTTTTCTTACTTTTAAAGAATTTTCTGTGATTGGATAAACGTTATGAACAATAGCTCCAGGATATTCTCCCTGCAATTGTTCTGTGAGTTTATTTTTATCTAACATCTTTCCTTCTACTTCCATACGATATAGTTTTCCTTCCCAAACTACATCTGCAAGAAATGATTCACCAACTGGTTCTGATGAATTTTCAGAACCGTTGATGTATAGATTTCCGTTGAAATCACCAGCAATATTAACTGATTCCGAAATAAATTGTCTGTATGATTTCATTTTAATAACTCACTCTTCTTCGGATGAATCATCAAGACCAAACATTGAAGCAGCAACATAAGGCTTTACTGCTTCAATTCTTTCTGCAGACTTAGTGAATAGCATTCCCTTAATTGCATCACTAATCTCTGCTGGAGATTCATCATTTGCAAACATTGCCAGTAATTCTTCCATAATTCAATTAATTTAGATAACTATTTTTATTTATATTTCCCCTGCTTGGGGTTCCATTACTGGTTCTCCCATTGCAGCAGTTGACTGTTGTTCTGGGGGTTGACCTTGACCCATATCCATTCCTTGGTCCATTGGTTGCATTGATGCTTGTTGCTGAGAAACAATCACTTTAGGGTCAATAATTAGACCATCTTTGATTTCCTTCTCAATTTGCTTATTGATTTCTTTAATCTCACCATCATTTTGCTTCAGAATCTTAGAACGAACATATTGTAGAGAGAAATACTTACCAATATAAGGCTCCATTGCAGCAACGGCAGCAAGTTTGTCATTAAGCATCTCAGTTTCTTTTAATTCTGAGAAGTGATTATCATAAAGATAATCATATTGAATATGGTCTGAAAGAACTTCCCAATCTTCTACAGATACAATATTCTTTAAGATAAGTTGAGTTTTCAACATATCATTGAAAAGATTTGAGAATCTTTTTCTTAGTCTTCCAACAAACTTAGTAAACTTAACTTCATCTCTAAGAATCTCGGAAGAACGACCTAGACTAAATCCACTACTTGAATTTAATCTAGTTTCTGGTACGTTCAAAGAACGATAAAGTTTCTTCTGGAAATATTCAATATCTGCAAGTTCTCCAAGATTCTGACCACCAGGAAGTGTAGTGATTTCAGTTCCTCTACCACCTTCTCTACGTGGCAACCAGAAATCCTCAAGCATTGCCATATACTTTCGGTCATCACGAATCTCACCAGTATTTGCGTCATATACCAACTTATTGCGATAACGATTCATCACATCACGAAGGTATTGCTCTGCTTTAATTTTTGGTAGATTTCCAACATCAATATAGAAAATTCTACGTTCTGGAGCACGGGACAATCTGTAGATAACCAAAGAGTCCTCAATCATACGAAGTTGATTGAGTGCCTTAATTGCTTTATGTAAATGTGATAGAACTGTCTGCTTATTTCTATCTACTAGACCTGATGTAATGTAAGTAATTGAATCTGATGCGATTCTTACTTGTCTTGCCTCTGATTTGAAATTAGAACCAGAGGTTGCAGTCATTGAAGAGAGTTGATTTGGATTATACAAATAAAACTCTTCAATTTCTGGGGGGTTAAAATCAATTACATTTGAATCCGAATTAATCTTACTTAGTGCGGATCTCAAATCCTTCTGATCTTTCTTTAATCTTCTGATGTGTCTTATTTTAAGAGGATCAATATATCGGATCTCTTTGATTCCCTCTTGTGGTTTGTTTATATCAATTACTTTATGATAAAAAATTCTTCCATCAATATACCAATTCCTAAAAATTTCATGGCACTTCTTATCGAAGTCCATTATTTCTTTGATATATTTAAATTCTTCTCTAATTTTATCCTTTAACTTATCACTTGCTGGTAAATTGGATAAATCAATCTGCAAAGGTGAATCATCGGAATCCGAAACAATTGCCTCATTTACAACATCTTCAATGGCACTGTCAACCTCTGGGTGAAGTGCCATTTCTCTATATCTTCTAACTAAATCTCCTTCAGATTTATATACGCCCTCAATATCAACATACTGTCCATAAAATCCACTAGACAGATAGAAATCTGATTTGTCCTCATCATTAGGAGGAACCGGAGAGATAATCTTTGAAGACTTATCTTCCGGTTCCTCGATTTTAAATCCAAATAATTTAGGCATTTTTCAATAATAAGTCCTTTTTATTATTTAGACTGTTTCATTAGTATTGAATAAACTGGTTGATTCACCTGAAGCATATGCATCCCACCATTGTACCTGAAGGTCTACTGTAAATTCTTCGATAGAATCTGCAGAATCGTAAGAAAGATCGATAGCACTAACTGAGGTTGGGAAGCATCCATAGAACTTATACTTTTTCAAAACTGGCATGGTATCATTAGGTGCTGGTAATGCCCCACCAGTAGCACCGCCCTCGTTAACTGTTCCTCTTCCTAACTGATAAACTTCCATTTCTCTCTGATATGCAGCAGGAGTAATGATACCAGCATTATCATCATGACGATTCATATAATTCATCCACTTTTCAAATGCATTTCTAATTCTGAAGTTTGTATCATTGATGATGGTAATTGTCCATGGATCAAAGGTTCTATCACCAGCAATCTTCAAGTTTCTTCCTCTGAAAGGAATGTCAATAACATTAATATTTGAAGCTGGTAAGTTTGCAGCTTTGATCATGAATCTCATATCAGTATCACGACTGCTATCTGATTCTATAAAATCTGGGAAATTAATAACGCACTCAAATAGATTTGGTCTTGCTCCTCCTCCAACTAGTCTTGCTTTAAAATCACTAATAGTTCTTGTTGTATATGTTGGTGTGTTGGAATTTGCGTTTGCCATGAGTCTTTTCCTCTATTGAAAAAATTAAACAGTACCAATAACTTCAGAGAAACTTACCCCTGTTCTAGTAGCAACAAAGGTTAGATTAATAAAGTTTATAGATCTTGCTGGTTTTACAAAGATATCAGCAACAAAATAGTTTGAATCAATAACATCTGGTGTGTTATTAGTTTCATCACAAACAACTATAAAATCAGTAATTCCTCTCTTTCCTTTAATATCTCTTAAATATGGTTCAACAATGTTTACAAAGTTATTTCTTGTAATTTCATCGTTAAACTCAAATAACTGAGTTCTTGATGCTTTTTCAATTGCTTTTTCTATGGTTAAGAAAAGTCTTCTTACATTAATTCTATCAAATGCAGATGAATACCCAAGAGCAGTTTTATCACCAAAAAGAATAATCCCAGAACCAGGAAGAGCAATGACTGGATTGATTCTCTTTGTATATAAAGAATCACGTTGAGCTTGTGATGGATTATATGCAAGTTTAATCGCATTATTCAATGTTCCTCTTGCAGATCCTGCAGGGGAGAACCAAGGATAATTATTTGAACTAGTTCTTGCCATCAATCCTGCAATGTCTGGATTGCATGGAAGATAAATGAACTTGCTGTTAAATCTATCGTATGTATACTTATATCCACTATCAAATACTGCGTAAGATGATGACGCAAGACCATCGAAGAATTCTACGATATTTTCAGTTTGTGTGTCTGAACTGACTATATTAATCACGGACTCTTTATGTGGAGAAACAACAGCAATACAATCCTTTCTTGATTCTGCTAAAGATATTAATGCAGCAGCTTTTGCCTGTGATTCAAATATTGAAGTTCCACCAGATGGTCCACATAGTAAGAAATCTAATGCGTACTCTGCGGGATTTCTAAATGTTTCATATGAAGAAATAATATCAGACAAGAATGGTTGCATTCCATTATCAACATAATTGTATCCACCTGTTAACTCATATGTTCTTGCACCAGCAACTTTAAATGAATTAGATTGTACAGGAACACCCCAAGAACTTCCCGATAGTGCATATGTATCCAGAGTTCCTTGTAGTTTAGACTCAACTAAATCGGATGGTTGATAACCAGCATAAATGTATTCTGATTTATTTGCTAAGTATGTTTTATAGTATGTTGCTTCTGATGGAGTAGTTCTTGCATCTGTTCCTTTTGATAGGAAAGTAAACTTCTCTAAAATTTGACCAGCAGTTCCTGTGATATCTCCAGAGTCATCAACTACTACGACATGCAGTTCATCATTTACTGAATTTCTTTCTGAAGCAAATTCTGATGTTCCTGGCTTTGAGGCAATTGTTGACCAATAAATTGTGCTATTATCCAATCCCAATGTTTGTTGATTATACCAATCAACAATACTTGTATATGCAGGTAATGCTACTTTTTCTACTCCACTACTGTTCACAATATTAAGGGAAGTTCCAGAAAATAATGAATTTGGATTTGGTACACTTCCTGGTGTCTTATATTGTACTGCCTCTACAGCATCAGTGTCTGTGTTTACTCTATCTGTAATTTTTACATCAATGTATTCTTCGCCAATGTTTGTAATTACACCCCTAACATATCCATTAAAAGTAGTGACTGTGCCATTAATATTTGGAATTTGAGCTGTAAGTTGTTGAGTTACCGCATATCCAACTTGAATGTCTCTAGCTGTGAATGTAGTTACTCTTTCCTCAATATCAAATGTTGCACCTATTGTTTCTGCTTGCTGTGTCGTAATCGATGCGTTTACTGTTATTTGGCTACTTCCAATTGAAACAATTGTTGCATTATCACTAGGAATTAAGGTTCCAGTGACGTAGTATCCTAATTGTAATAGTGAAGTTGTAATTCCAGTAATAATATTTGTAGAAACTCCCACTACAGCACCTGCTGCCAGGTTTCCTGTTTTTGTTGTGATAGGAGTAACTGCAGTTGTGCTTACTCCTGTTGTTCCTAATCCTGTAATTCTTTGGTCTGCTGCATTATCAATAGTGCAGACTTTTAATTTATTTGCCCAAGTTCCTGGAGTTTTTGCTGAATATAACCAACTAGTATCATTTGAGTGATTATTATTGAAATCATCTAATGAATTTATTTTTAATGATACAGATGTAGTTGCAACACCAACATTTGCACATCTAAGTTCTGCATCATCAGTTCTAACAATTCTTAAAACACCACCATATGAAAGATATGATGATGCGGAATGCCAATATTCATTTTGAGCATCTTCTTCTAGTGGTTTTCCGAAGACTCTTAATAAATCTTGTTCTGTGTTGATTAAAACTGGATCATTAATTGGTCCTTTTTGGAAAGGTCCAGCAAAACCAGCAACTTGATTATTTGCTGGATCAATTCTACCAATAGTTAAATCAACTTCTCTTACCTTGACGCCAGGTGATACTAAATTAAACGCCATTTGTTTCCCCTCTTAAAGAAGCTCATTTTGTCTACTAATATTTATAATTTGGTCTCTTTAATTTGGGGAAACCACCAGTGAACAACTACCAATCTGGGTATTCCCAAATATTATTAATGGGCTTCTTTATTTTTCTACTTTCTTGTATTCTTTTTATGGTACATACCTTACATTCATAAGAATAAGCAGATGGGATGCTTCCCCTGCCTTTACGTGTCAAATAGAATCCATCAATAAGGTCTTTGGTCTCTTTACAAACCCTACAAGTTCTTTCTGTTAAAAATAAGTATTCTCTTTCAAATTGTTCTTCTATATCCATTATCTATAATCCCACATATATGACATATCACCGTATTCATCTGTATACCATCTATCTCCGTCTTTATCCACAAACGTGTTTTCCATATCAGTTAATCCATCAGAAATAAAACCAAATGGGGACATATCTTGTTCAATTTGATTTTTTTGTTCATCGTAAATTCTTTTACGAATGTCATTGTCTGTCATCTCCTTAAAATAAGGTTGGACAATTAACCAAGATAAGATAACCAAACACATTGCCAAGTCATCATTACAACCATCTTCTGCTTCAAATGACTGATTGCGTTGAATGAAAGTCGTCAATTCACTAATAACATCATAGTCTTTTATTATTATCTTATCATCTTCAATAATTGTCTTTAAGTTAGAACATCCAACCTTTTTGACATTCTTGGACATTTTTACACCAAGTTGAGATTTCTTTCCAGAGAATCCCTGACCAACTAACTGACCTGCACGACCTCTCATCGCACACATCAACAGGTTAGTGTATTCTAAATCAAAGTGAAGCATATTGGATACCTGCTCACCAATATCATTTACTTCAACAAGAACATAGGAATTATTATATGCCCGTGCAACTTTATCAATAATTGATGGAAATAAAATTGGTTTTATATCATTATCCCTATATTTTGCTACAAGTTTATAGGGAAACGATGTAATATCAACAACAATAAATGCAGAGTAATCCTTTCCTGTTCCTCTAGCAACGTCAACTGTCATCATATAAGTATGATCTTTCTCTGGATGTTCATAGACATCGAGACCTTTGTTGGAAGTCAATGGGTCTTCATATACCATTGAACGAAGTTTTGACGGAGCAATAAGTGTATCAACCGAACCTAGGAATTCGCACTCAAACTCCTGAGTGAACTGACGTTCCGATGTGTTCCTAATAGTCTCTTCTTTCCAGGCAGCATCTCTGCCAGGAACAGCACTCCAGTGAACTTCTAGTGGGATATACCCGTTTCTACCTCTCTCGGCATCGTGCCAGAGTTTGTAGAACATATTCATCCCGTTGGGGGTTGAAATGATAATGACTTTGGTTGATTTACCAGAAGAAATAGTAGGATATACAGAACTGAAGAACTGTTCTGCAATGTGGTTTGGGATGAACGCAAATTCGTCCAAGAAGATGATGTTGAATGAGTTTCCTCGGACAGCAGATGATGAAGTAGATGCTGCTACAATTTTACTACCGTTTTCAAGTTCAAGTGAACCTTTGTTCCAAGAACCAACACCTTGCTGCAACCACTTTGGTAGGTTTTCATAAGAAAGTTGCAGTCTTCCTAAAAGTTCTCTTGCAGTCTCTGCTTTGTTTGCAAGGATTGCGATTCTTATGTTATCATTAAACAAAGCATAGTGAAGTAGATAGGAAACCACAGTTGTGGATTTACCTGTCTGTCTTGGGAGTTTAGCAATATTAAAACGATTATTGTGGAAGTTTGAAATGAGTTCCTTCTGGAAGTCATACATTTCAAAGGGAATCAAACCTTCATCAAGAGAAACAATCTTGACATAGTTCATTGCAAAGTAAACTGGATCACTTTTACATCTTAAGTATTCTTGGATTTGTTCAGATGTGAATTCAATCTCAACATTTTCTGCCTTTAGATTGGGATTCCCCTTATAATGTTTTTCAGTCATAAACTATTAAAATTCAAACCTGCTAGTGTTTCCTGGTATTTTAAATGAAGTTTTACGTATGATTTTGCAATATTTCTTAGGTCGTCTACATCATCGCAAGCATCAATTTCCCTTGCGATTTTTTCGTACTCGAAGTTCTTGGTTAAATTTTCAAGAACAATTTTATTTGGATCCATTTATTTCTCCAGTAAATAGCAAAGGTTTTGTTGGATCTTTAACTGCTGGGTTGAAAGACAAAACCATAGCACCTGGATACAGTTTACGTACTTCGAAAGACACTTGTTCCTTAGAAGGTCTTGTGAATTGTGGGAAGAACATTTGAACTCCCAGGTACTTACCTCTCCAGTTTAGCACGATACTATAAGTCGTGCCACGAGACTGTACCCTTGTATAATTCTCGGATACCGATGACTTAAGTGGTTCTGGTTTAATGACATCAAAGAACTCATATTCGGTTGCTTTGAATTCTTCTCTCCAGTTGGAGTAATCATAAGATTCTGACTTATTTCCCCAGTTCTTTGCACCAACTTTGCGACACTTAACTAAAGCACCAGAAGCATATGCAGAAGGCCAAACCTTATAACGAGACTTTACCTTTGAATAACAAGCATCTTTCTCTTCTGTGGCAACCATCTTTGCTTTACCTTCTCTGTCTGGATTTGGGTCCTGACGATTCTTGCGTTCAAATGCTTTCTGCTCCTCTTCATCAGAGAGCGCCGCCTTCATTTTACTGGAACCACACTTTGGTTTTGTGGTTTGTCCTGGTTGCTTTGCACAGGGTTTCCCCGCATATTTACCACCCAGTTGAACCCAACCAGGGGTGCCATCAGAAGCACGACTCTTAGTAAACCAGTCACGCAAAGAACTATCACCACTTTTCGATTCATTCACTTTCTCCATTTTCTTGAGTTTGGAATAGTAATTTGGCAACTCTTCTAAATGCTGAAGAGCAATCATTCTTGCCATTTTCTTATCCCCAGTATGCTCCAGTTCTACTTTAATTCCCAGTTTCAATTCTGGTTCTAAAGTATCAAGAGAGATTTTGTGCTTCTTCGCAATCTCCTCTGGGGACATATACTTTTTGATAGGTCCCTTTGGGTCAGTTGCTTCTAGAAGAAATTGTGAAAAAGTTTTCATTCTAAGAATAAGTTCTCTAGTTATTTAGAATCTTCTGCTGATTGTAGATTCTGCTTAAGAAGTTTTTGCAATTCCGCCGTAGAACCAATGAACATTGTATTGTTGTTAGTAACACTTTTAGGTCCAGATGAATCCTCCTCTTTTAACTTCTTCATTTTTTGTTGAAGATCTAATAACTTATCTGTTGTATCTGCAACGTTCTTAATTAACTGACCTGCAACTTCAAATGCTCTAGGGGAATCTGATTGTTGTGCTATTTCTAGAATACCATCAATTGCTTCTTGCCCTTTTTCAATAAGTGAATATAATTGTCCTCTAGTGTAATCATAATCTGCATCTGGATCATCTTCTCCTTTCTTTGGGGATTTTTTGACAATACTAGATGGTTCTGAAATTATTTCTTTTGTTATTGGAGACGATTCAATATCTAAAGAATCATTTATTGCTTCAAAGTCATTTTTCATACATCAATACCTTTTCTTGGACTATATACTCTTCCATCACCAAAATCGAATCTCTCCTCATTGAATCCAAAATCATCCCCGAATTCAATAAGTTCATCATCGGATGATGTTATAGCATTTACTGCTGCTCCTTCTTGATGATATGATAATTGAGTATTGTCTTGAGATCTATTAACAGTTAATCTATTTCCTGTAATATCTTTAATGTACATAGATTCTTCATTTATCATAATATAACTATTAGATACTAATGAAGTTGCATCAGAAACTTCAAACATAGTTCTTGTTTCATCAATATCTTCTGCTAATACAGTTGTTTGATCATTATCATAATCTTTAGTTGCTCTTGGCTCAACAAAATATCTCAATTCTCTTGATGCATTCTTTCTTTCTGTAGTTGTATAATAATCAACTTGAACTTTTTTAATTAGAGAATTTCCACTTTCTGGAACTGGTCCAAATATTGATGTTTTTGCTGTAAAATTTAAAGTATATATTAAACTTCTTCTTGTAGTATAATCACCCTCATAATTATCATTCATGGAAATACTTTCTAATATTATTGGTATATCTCTCTTCTCACCAATGGAACTAACCAAATCCACAGTCAAATTAAATTGAGGTTGGAAATATGGCAGTATTTGCTCAACAATTTGGAGCATGTCATCATTATATTTTGTTATAATATTTAATTGTATCCCAATGTTATAAGGTGCAGGCATATAAACCTGAACTGGATTTCCAGAAGATTTTACTCCTTGGAATGTCTGAACAGTTGATACTTTTCTTGATGAATCATACTGAATGCTAGTCATTTCAAATGACATTCTTGGCAAAGTTATTGCAACTTTTTTTCTCAAGTCTGGTTTTTCTTCCAATCTTGCTAAGAACTTTTGTATCGGTCCATATGCTATTGGAACTTTAATTAAACTAATATCATCTCCAGCATCATCCTGATGACGTATTTGGATATCATTAAATAATGTTCCAAAGGCAATTATAGTTCTTTTTATTATCTCGTGATAATGATATTTTCCAAACATTTTAATTAATACTTTTATTTAATATTTAGAAATCACCAAATGGGTTTTTTTCCGAGAAGTCTAAAATATCATCTGCTTCTTCTTGGATAGTTATATTCTCTGCATATGGGTCATGAATATTATCTGTAGTTATTGATAAAACCTTATATGTTGCTCCAATTCCAATGATTTCTTCACCAAGAGCAAAGTTTCCATTAATAATTGATACCTTAAGAGTTCTTGTGTCATAATCCCATCCCTTAACGTATGCATTAGTTCCAGTGCTGGAACCTCTAACAACTTCATTGTACTCATAATCTCCAGTTGAAATTCCTATTGGTGATGATATTTGTATGAATGGGGTTGTACCATAACCTACTCCAGCATTTGTGTATCTTATTGCTGTAATTATTCCGGTAGTAGTCAATATAGCTTCTGCTGTTGCTACATCGGATGGTTGATAACCAAATGGAATTGGTGGAGCAATAGTTATAGTTGGAACTGTGGAATATCCAACTCCTCCAGAAGTAATTTGGATTGGTCCAAGTGATCCAGAACTTATTATTGCTGTTGCTATTCCACCAGAACCATAATTACTATTAGATTTTATTGTAATTACTGGTGGTTCTGTATATCCAATTCCTGGATTTGTTATTAAAATTTTACTTATAGATCCTCTATCTAAAATAGCAATTGCTTGTGCAGTTACTCCAGATCCAACAGGGCTTCCAATAATAACCCTTGGAGCAGATTTATACCCAGAACCACCATTTAAAATATCAATTTGAGAAACTGATTTTCCTGATGTTGGAGATACGAGATCTTCTGCTAAGATTGTTTCTGCTGTAGCAATAGAAGCTAAATCTGTCACCATTCTTATTGTTGCTATATATCCAAAATCCTTTACATTCTTATCAACATCATCTAAACCAGTATCAATAATTTCATCTTCATATTCAAATAGTTCACATCTTAACTCATAAGTATAAAGATTATTGAGTTGATAAAAAGGAGTTTTCAACTCAACAAATTTTATCTCGAATAAGGCATTGTCTAATGGCAAATAAATTAAATCACCTTCTTGTGGTCTAGTCGGAACCTTTACATCATTTGAAAATAAATTTAATTTTGGAGTAATAAAATCTTCATAGCGTTCCTTAGAAATTATAAATGTTATTTCATCAGTACTTCTTACACCAAACTTTGAAAGAATATCACCATTCCCCCCAAATCCATTAAAAGTTGATATGTATGCTTCTATTCTAAAACTATCATCAAATTTAGAAACAATTATTTCTTTGATTATTTTTTTCTCATTAATAATTTTTCTGGGCATGTAAAGAATATCTTGCCCATAAATTGACAATTGCTCATTGATTAAATCTTGTACAAGTCTCTGTTCACTTGGAGATCCTTGTAAAAAATAGGGATTTAAGGGTGTCATATTAACCAATCATATCTAATGGTGGCATTTCATACTCTGACTTAAGTTTTTGTTCTATTTCTTCCAACTCTCTAATTGCATCTTCATACAGTTGCCTTCCATTCAAAGTAATACCTCCAGGAAGTTGAACTCCATTGAATTTAATCATATTTTGTCCCCACTGCCTTTTAATAAGAGCAGTAAGATATCTCTTTAACCAAAAGTCATTATATATTTTTGGGAAATCTGCAGGATCTACGATTCGGTAGCAATCCAAAACTATATAAGTATCTGGATCAACTTGTTTCCAGTCAATATCCAAATATAAACGATGCTGCTTTTTATTGAACCTTAATTGAACATCTGGAGTTAATATTCTACTAATATCCTCCAAATGGGTTTTTACCATTGCATAATTTAAAAGATCCAATGCACCATAATAATACAAGTCATTCAAAAAGATTTGGTATTTGATATTAAAAAGACCACTAGAAATAGTGCTAGAGTCAACTTTAAATACACTATTAACACCAATAATTGTATCTGGCAATTTTAGAAAATTAATTGATTCTTCCCAAGACACTGTAGAAATACCAACTGAAGAAGAAGCAGTAGTTATATCCTTCCCAGATCGTAATATATCCTTTTCTCCTGGTTGTAGTTGATGCTTTAAAAATACTCTTTCAATGCCATCAAAGTGTCTCTCGTGAAAATATTGAATAGCATCATCCATTAAATTATCAATCTGATCATCATCTACGTTTATTTCTAAAACTGGCTTTCCTAGTTGTTTTAGGCAATACTCTTTTAGTTCTGCCCTAGATGATGGTTGTGCCATTTATATAACAAAATCCCGATTTCTTTGAGTATTTATAATTTAGTAAAGAAGATGTCAGGAATCTTTTCCGCAAACAACAAAATTTACATTAGTGTTGGATGACTTAATAAAAATAACATCATTAGTTCCAACCTTTAAGTTTGTTTTAGAGTATACATCACCTGGGTGTAAAGTATAATTATATTCGATATAGTTTTTACTTGAAATCTCTGTTCCTATTCCAATTCTAATTGTTGCAGGATCAGGATTTTTATTACATGCAAAAATATTTAAGTCAATATCTGATGGAGAAATATATAATGATTCGTTTAATTTTGTTTGAGTAATTGATGTTGCCGTGAGGACACCGCAATTTGTAGTAATTCCGACTTCAGTTCCTAGTAAATTGAAATTTACATTAGTATTGTCAGATTTTACAATTACTGTTTGACCATCGGAAAAATAGATAGATTCAGTTTCATATGATTCACCAGCATTTAATTTCTTGTCATAAACTACATAATCAGAAGAATTTAAATACTGAATAGTATCTGTTGAAATTGCAACCCTAACTTTAACTGGAAATGAATCTCTATTTGTTATATAAACCTTACCTTCAACTAGAGATGAAGATGGGGAAGTATATAACGAGTAATTTGTTCCAGGATTAAGTGGCACAAGTGAACATAAA
>JACCDW011152277.1_pt1 | contig 19447 bp, 17 predicted proteins | sample 7449781 | NCBI WGS metagenome assembly JACCDW01 (sample SAMN15323449, study PRJNA562643) | freshwater metagenome | isolation source: river surface water | place: USA:Blue River Watershed | collected 2017-08-18
GAAGCGAAAAAGTCGTGAGCTTCAGGCTATAATTACGTCTCTACGGTGGCTGTAGCTCAGTTGGTAGAGTCCAGGATTGTGATTCCTGTTGTCGTGGGTTCGAGCCCCATCAGCCACCCCAAATTTTGAAAAGCCCTTCCCCTTTCGGAAGGGCTTTTTCTTTGGCGCATAGCTTTGTTTGCCAAGTTGAGTTGTCCACGGTTGGTCACCGGATTCCCCATGCTTATCCACAGGGTTGTCCCATGACGAAGGGGCCTTCGGGCGTTAACATGGCCTTTTGATTGTTCGGTTCTTCATGTCTGCTGTTTTCTCTCCCCAATTGAGCGAGTTTCCCTCTGATCTGTCCTCGGACAGTCAAATTGCGAAATTGCGTGTCCCACCCCATTCCATCGAAGCCGAGTCGAGTGTTTTGGGCGGCTTGTTGTTGGACAACGGGGCTTGGGATCGGGTGGGCGATTTGTTGGTCGATTCGGATTTTTATCGGCACGAGCACCGCCTGATTTATGCGGCCATTGGCGCGCTCATCAATGCTTCGAAGCCTGCAGATGTGATTACCGTCAGCGAGTACATCCAAAACCAAGGCAAAACCGCCGAGATGGGCGGCCTGGGGTACCTGAATTCTTTGGCGCAGTACGTGCCCAGCGCGAGCAACATTCGCCGCTATGCCGAGATCGTGCGCGAGCGCTCCATCTTGCGCAAACTGGTGTCGGCGAGTGACGAGATCGCCACCAACGCCTTCAACCCCCAAGGCAAGGCGATTGACCGGATCTTGGACGAAGCGGAACAAAAAATCTTCAACATTGGTGAAGAAGGCTCGCGCATGAAGCAGGGCTTTCAGTCTATGGACACCTTGGTGGTGGAGCTGCTCGACCGTGTGCAAGAAATGGCCGACAACCCCAACGACATCACGGGGGTGCCGACCGGCTTCTACGATTTGGACCGCATGACCTCCGGCTTGCAGTCGGGCGACTTGGTGGTGTTGGCCGCGCGTCCCTCGATGGGTAAGACCGCGTTTGCCATCAACATTGCTGAGCACGTGGCCTTGAACGAAGGCTTGCCCGTGGCGGTTTTCTCGATGGAAATGGGCGCTTCGCAATTGGCGGTGCGTGTGGTGGGTTCGATCGGCCGCATCGACCAAGGGCGTCTGCGCACGGGCAAGCTGCACGACGACGAATGGCCGCGCTTGACCGAAGCCATCGAAAAGTTGCGCACCGTGTCTCTGCACATCGACGAAACGCCGGGCCTCACGCCCTCAGAGTTGCGCGCCAACGCCCGCCGTCTGTCACGGCAGTGCGGCAAGCTGGGCCTGATTGTGGTGGACTATTTGCAGTTGATGAGTGGTTCGGGCGGCTCAGGTGGCGACAACCGGGCGACAGAATTGGGCGAGATTTCGCGGGGGCTGAAAATGCTCGCCAAAGAACTGCAGTGCCCTGTGATTGCTCTGTCACAGTTGAATCGAAGCGTGGAGCAACGCACCGACAAGCGGCCCATGATGAGCGATTTGCGCGAGTCGGGTGCCATTGAACAAGATGCCGACATCATCATGTTCATTTATCGCGATGACTACTACAACAAAGATTCCAAAGACCCCGGCGTGGCTGAGATCATCATCGGCAAACAGCGTAACGGCCCCACAGGCACGGTCCGATTGACCTTCCTGAAGAACCTCACGCGTTTTGAAAGTTTGGCTTCGGGCCTCAGCGACGATTACTGAGACCCTTCATGGCCAGCCGACAGGTGACAGGCGGCAGGCGGCAAACAATAGGCGTCAAGCGACTGTGTGCGTTTCCAACCGCCAGTGCCCACGGCACTGGCGCTGCCTTAAAGCGCTTCGCTGGCGAAGTCGGCCAACCTTGAGCGCTCACCCCGTGCCAGGGTGATGTGCCCCCCGTGCGCCCAGCCCTTGAAGCGGTCAACGGCATAGGTGAGACCCGACGAGCCTTCGGTCAGATAAGGCGTGTCGATCTGGGCCAAGTTGCCCATGCAGATGATTTTTGTGCCGGGCCCTGCGCGGGTGATCAGCGTCTTCATCTGCTTGGGGGTCAAGTTTTGCGCTTCGTCGATGATGACGTATTTGTTCATGAAGGTGCGGCCCCGCATGAAGTTCATGCTTTTGATCTTGATGCGGCTCTTGATCAATTCGTTGGTGGCGGCGCGGCCCCATTCCCCGGCGTTGCCCCCATCGCCCTTGGCCAGAAACTCGAGGTTGTCGTCCAATGCGCCCATCCAAGGGCCCATTTTTTCTTCCTCGGTGCCGGGTAAAAAGCCAATGTCTTCCCCCACGCTCACGGTCGCACGGGTCATGATGATCTCGGTATAGCGGCGGTCATCCAGCACTTGCGTCAGACCGGCGGCCAATGCCATCAGCGTTTTGCCGGTGCCCGCTGTGCCTGCCAAGGTCACGAAATCCACATCCGGATCGGTCAGCAGGTTCATCGCAAAATTTTGTTCGCGGTTGCGTGTGGTCACACCCCAAACCGCATTCTTCTGGTGGTTGAAGTCTTTCAGGGTGCGCAAGACCGCTGTTTTGCCTCGGATTTCAGTGACCCGCGCATACAGGCTGGGTTCGCCTGGGGCCTCGAAAAACACAAACTGGTTCATGAACAAGCTGGGCACGATGGGTCCGCTGATCCGATAGTAGGTGTGCGTGCCTTGTTGCCAACTCTCCACGGTCTTGCCGTTCTTGAGCCAAAAATCGGGTGGCAAGGCCAAGGAACCGGGGTACAGCAAATCGCCGTCTTCGAGCGTCTTGTCGTTTTGGTAGTCCTCAGCCTGCAAGCCCAAAGCGCGGGCCTTGACCCGCATGTTGATGTCCTTGGACACCAACACCACGTCTCGGGGTGCGTGCATTTGTCCCAAGGCCTTCACCACACCCAAGATCTGGTTGTCGGCTTTGCCTTGTGGCAGGGCCAAGGGCAAGCTCAAGTCGAGCGCTTGGGTTTGGAAAAACAGCTGCCCGGTGGCGTCGTTGTGGCCGGTGGTGTTCAGGGGCGAACCTTTGCCCAGGTCGGCGCCTTGCGCCTGGGCGAGTGCGTCGAGTGAGCGGCTGGCTTGGCGTGCATTGCGCGCCACTTCGGTCATGCCTTTTTTGTGGCCGTCCAACTCTTCCAGCACGATCATCGGCAAAAAGACGTCGTGTTCCTCGAAGCGAAACAGGCTCATGGGATCGTGCATCAGCACGTTGGTGTCCAGCACAAACAGTTTGCTGGGGCCTGATCGGCGTTTGGGGCGGGTCGGGGCCGGCATGGCCCGTTGTTTTGAAGGCGCTGGCTGTTCAGCCCTGGCAGGTTCGTTCATGACGCTGGTCGAGCGATCAGAGCTTGCTCGCTTGGTCTTTGGCGTTGGGCTAGCGTTCTGGCGTGCGGCTTTGTTGGTGGCCTTCTCGGCGGAAGGAGAGGAGGGGGCTTCGGTATTTGACTCGGTGTTCTCTGATTCGTTGTTCTCAAAAGCGGTGTGGGTCAATCGGCTGGCGCGTTGGGTGGGTGCGGGTGGCAGTGGCATGAACAAGGGTCTCTTGAGGATGGAAAAAAGGAACGTCAAAAAACAAAAAGCCGCCTGGAGGCCAAGGCGGCTTTTTGTGTGTGAAGGAGGGGGCTGGGTTTCAGCGGCATGCAAACATTATGCACGAGCCAAAAGACAGTTTCTTCGGGGGAGATCAGGCCACTGCAGCGGCTTTTTTCAGGTCTTTAACGGCCTTCAGAACTTCTTCCACGTGGCCCGGAACTTTCAGGCCGCGCCACTCTTGTTTGAGGGTGCCATCTGCGCCGACCAAGAAGGTGCTGCGCTCGATGCCTTTGACCTTTTTGCCATACATGATCTTGTTTTTGACCACGCCAAACATGTGGCACATTTTTTCTTCGGTGTCGGCAATCAACTCGAAAGGCAATTCCAGTTTGGCTTTGAAATCATCGTGAGATTTCATGTTGTCGCGCGAAACACCCAGCACCAAGGCGCCGGCTTTGACGAAGTCTTTGTACTTGTCGCGAAATTGCATGGCTTCAGTGGTGCAGCCAGGGGTGTTGTCTTTGGGATAGAAAAACAAAACCACAGGTTGGCCGAGGTGAGAGACGTTCGAAACTTTCAGGCCGCTGGTCGCGTTCGCTTCAAATTCGGGGAGGGGTTTGTTAAGAACGATCGCCATAAAACTTAAATCTCACTTGACGGGTTGAGCGATGACCTCCACCCAAGGTGTCGGTGTCGCTAGAGGCCTTTGGCCTTGGCAACCTCAGATTTTACTCCGAATGGGCGTGCCCCACCGATCCATTGCAGGAAACCCGACGCACGCTGATTGACGCTTGTCAGGACTCCAGCAGCACGGCAAGGACCACTTTTCGGCCTTCGCTGGCCAGAATGTTGTAGGTGCGGCAGGCGGCGGCGGTATCCATGGTTTCAAGGCCGATGCCCTGGCCAACCAGCGTTTGCAGCCAGTGAGGCTTGGGAAACCGCAAGCGCTTGCCGCTGCCAAAAATGACCAATTCGGCGCCCGATTGGCCCAAAACGTCAAAATTTTCGGCTGTCAGGGCCTCAAACCCGGAAACGGGCCAAATTTGAGCCGTGGCGCCGGGCAAGCTGCTGACGATCAAAGAGTGATCGAAGCGTTGCCCATTGACCTCGATCCAGCCTTCGCCATAGGCGTTGACGGTCAGGCTGTTGGACTTGTCGGGTTGTAGTTTCATGGGGTGTTTGGGTTGGGCTGGCGCATTCTGTCCCAGATTAGAGACTTCGCTCGGCAAATGAGGGGAGAAATGGCCTTGAAATGTGGTCAAATTATAAGTTTTCCTCTCTCGCAACTGCCTTTGGAGGCACTTTGAAGCCCATTCAAAAATCTGCCAAGCTCGCCAACGTTTGTTATGACATTCGCGGTCCCATCATGGACCGTGCCCGTCAAATGGAAGAAGACGGGCAAAAAATCATCAAATTGAACATCGGAAACTTGGCGTCTTTCGGCTTTGATGCGCCTGAAGAAATTCAGCAAGACATGATTCGCAACCTGCCCAATTCGGCCGGTTACTCTGACAGCAAGGGCATTTTTGCGGCGCGTAAAGCGGTGATGCACGAGACCCAAAAACAAAACATTTTGGGCGTTACCCTCGACGACATTTACTTGGGCAACGGGGCCAGTGAATTGATTGTCATGGCCACCAATGGCTTGCTCGACAACGGCGATGAATTGCTTTTGCCCACCCCCGACTACCCGCTGTGGACAGCCGCGGCCAGTTTGTCTGGCGGCACGCCGGTGCATTACCTTTGCGAAGAAGCCAACGGCTGGATGCCTGATTTGGCAGATATTCGCGCCAAAGTCACCCCCCGCACCAAGGGCATTGTGGTGATCAACCCCAACAATCCAACCGGCGCCCTCTATTCAGATGAATTGCTCAAAGGCATTGTGGCCATTGCGCGTGAACACGGCTTGGTCATTTTTGCTGACGAGGTTTACGACAAAGTGCTCTACGACGGCACCAAACACACCCCATTGGCCAGCTTGTCGCAAGATGTGCTGACCCTGACCTTTAACTCGCTGTCCAAAAGCTACCGCTCGTGCGGCTACAGAGCGGGCTGGATGGTGATCTCGGGTGACAAGAAAAATGCACGCGACTACATCGAGGGTTTGAACATGCTCTCGAACATGCGCTTGTGCGCCAATGTGCCCGGCCAATGGGCCATTCAGACGGCCTTGGGCGGCCACCAAAGCATCAATGAATTGGTGGGTGAGGGCGGTCGACTGCGCAAACAACGTGATTTGGCCTATCAGTTGATCACCGCCATTCCGGGTGTCAGTTGCGTCAAGCCGCATGCCGCGCTGTACATGTTTCCGAAATTGGATCCCACCATTTACCCGGTTCAAGACGACCAAGATTTTTTCTTGCAATTGCTCGAAGAAACCAAGGTCATGCTGGTCCAAGGCACGGGATTTAACTGGCCCGATACCGACCATTTCCGCATTGTGTTTTTGCCGCACGAAGACGATTTGCGCGAAGCCATTGCCCGCGTCGCACGCTTTTTGCAAGGCGCTCGCAAGCGCTTTGGCACTGAAGCTTTGGTGGCCTGAGTCCCCCAGTTCCCGCCCGCAATTTGCGGGCTAAATGTAGTAAAGAAGTTAAGTCATGAAACCGATCAAAGTAGGCCTGCTGGGCATGGGCACCGTGGGCAGTGGCACATTCAATGTGCTCAAGCGCAATCAGGGAGAAATTCAGCGTCGGGCAGGCCGTGGTATCGAGATCACCATGGTGGCCGATTTGGATGTGGCCCGTGCCAAGGCGTTGGCCGGCGAGGGCGTTCAAGTGGTGGCCGATGGCCGGGAGATCATTGCCAACCCCGAGATCGACATCGTGATCGAGTTGATCGGTGGCTATGGCGTTGCCAAAACCATGGTGATGGAGGCCATTGCCGCTGGCAAACACGTGGTCACAGCCAACAAGGCTTTGCTGGCCGTGCATGGCACGGAGATTTTTTCTGCCGCTCAGGCCAAAGGCGTGATGGTGGCTTTTGAGGCCGCTGTGGCCGGTGGTATCCCGATCATCAAAGCGCTGCGCGAAGGCCTGACCGCCAACAGCATTCAGTGGGTGGCCGGCATCATCAATGGCACCACCAACTTCATCTTGTCCGAGATGCGTGACAAGGGTTTGGATTTTGGTGTGGTGCTGAAAGAAGCGCAGCGTTTGGGCTATGCAGAAGCCGATCCAACCTTTGACATCGAAGGCGTGGACGCGGCCCACAAAGTCACGTTGATGAGCGCGATTGCCTTTGGTATTCCGGTGCAGTTTGACAAGGCCTATGTCGAAGGCATTACCCAACTCGGCGCAGCCGACATCAAATATGCCGAGCAATTGGGCTACCGCATCAAGTTGTTGGGCATCACCAAGCGCACCGCCAACGGCGTTGAGTTGCGTGTGCACCCCAGCTTGGTGCCGACGCAGCGTCTCATTGCCAATGTCGAAGGAGCGATGAACGCGGTCATGGTGCAAGGCGATGCGGTGGGCACCACTTTGTATTACGGCAAGGGTGCCGGCTCTGAGCCCACCGCCAGTGCGGTGATTGCCGATTTGGTTGACATTGCGCGTTTGCATACGGCCGACCCGCAAAACCGCGTGCCCCATTTGGCTTTCCAGCCTGGCTCGATGAGCAATTTGTCGGTGCTGCCCATGGCCGATGTGGTGACCAGCTATTACCTGCGTTTGCGCGTGGCTGACCAAGCCGGCGTGTTGGCCAAGTTGACTGGTCTGCTGGCCCAAGCCGACATCAGCATCGATGCCGTGTTGCAGCGCGAGGCTGACCAAGTGAGCCAAGCGGGCGAAAACCAAACCGACGTGATCATCTTGACCCACGACACCCGCGAGGGCACCTTGAATGCTGTCTTGGCCGAAATGCAGGCCCTTCCTACCGTCATGGCGCCGATTGTGCGCATTCGCAAAGAAGAGTTGAACTGATGCGTTACCAGTCCACACGTGGTCATGCTGACCGCAAACAATTTTGCGAAATTTTGCTGGAAGGGTTGGCCCCAGACGGCGGTTTGTACTTGCCCGAGAGCTACCCTCAACTCGATGCAACGGCGTTGCAGCAGTTGCGCCAAGTTTGGCAAAGCCAGGGTTATGCGGCCTTGGCCTTTGAAATTTTGTCGCTCTACATCGACGACATTCCGCGCGATGACTTGAAGGCGCTTTGCCAAAAAACCTACACCCCCAAAGTGTTTGGCAGTGCTGAAATTGTGCCCCTCAAGCCGTTGAAAAGCGCTGGTCAAAGCCAGCCTGATTTGTATTTGGAAGCCTTGTCGAACGGTCCCACCTTGGCCTTCAAAGACATGGCCATGCAGTTGCTGGGCAACTTGTTCGAGTACGAGCTGGCTCGCCGCGGTGAGACCTTGAACATTCTGGGCGCCACATCCGGTGACACGGGCAGCGCCGCCGAATATGCGATGCGTGGCAAAAAGGGTGTGCGGGTTTTCATGACCAGCCCGCATGGCCGCATGAGCCCGTTTCAGCAGGCACAGATGTTCAGCCTGTTGGACGAAAACATCCACAACATCGCCATCGAAGGCGTTTTTGACGACTGCCAAGACATTGTCAAGGCGGTCTCCAACGATTTGGCCTTCAAGAGCCAATACAAAATAGGCACGGTCAATTCGATCAATTGGGCGCGCTTGTTGGCCCAAGTGGTGTACTACTTTGCCGGTTATTTTCAGGCCACGCAGAGCAACGACCAGAAGGTCAGTTTCACCGTTCCCAGTGGCAACTTTGGCAACGTCTGCGCAGGCCACGTGGCCCGCATGATGGGTTTGCCCATCGACCGCTTGGTGGTGGCGACCAACGAAAACGATGTGTTAGATGAGTTTTTCCGCACCGGTGTTTACCGCGTACGCGGCACGGCCGATACGCACGAAACCTCCAGTCCTTCTATGGACATTTCTAAAGCCAGCAACTTTGAGCGCTTTGTTTTTGACTTGCTCGAACGCGATGGTGCGACCACCAAGGCCATCTTCGGTGCGGGTCTGAGCCAAAAGGGCTTCTTTGATTTGTCTGGCGACTCCCGGTTTGCCAAAGCCGCTGCAGTGTTCGGTTTTGAAAGCGGTCGCAGCACCCACGCCAACCGTCTGAGCACCATCCAGCAAGTGTTTGCGCAGTATGGCGTGATGATCGACACCCACACAGCCGACGGCGTGAAGGTGGCCAAGGAGCACTTGAAACCTTCTATTCCGATGATCGTTTTAGAAACCGCATTGCCCATCAAGTTTGCGGCAACGATCGTTGAAGCTCTGGGTCGGCAACCTGATCGACCTGCCCAGTTTGAAGGCATCGAAGCTTTGCCTAAGCGCGTTCATGTCATGAAATCCGATGTGAACTTGGTCAAGGCCTTTATTCAACAGCACTGCGATTGACTGTCATGTCCACTGCACCCCGTGCGCCCTTGATGACACTGGACGATGCGCTGGCGGCTTTGCTGTCGCAGATTGCGCCTTTGAATCGCTTTGAGACTGTGGCCACCTTGGATGCCGACGGCCGAATATTGGCGCATGACTTGGTCTCGCAATTGCAGGTGCCTGCTTTTGATAACTCGTCCATGGATGGTTACGCGGTGCGCAGTGCCGATGTGCAGACACCCGGGGCCGAGTTGACGGTGACACAGCGAATCCCAGCGGGGCATTTTGGTCAACCCTTGTTGGCGGGGCAGGCGGCACGCATTTTCACGGGCGCGCCCTTGCCGCCCGGGGCCGATGCGATCGTGATGCAAGAACAAGCCGAGGCAGTGGCCGAAGGCGATGCCAACCGAGTTCGGTTTTTGGCTGCAGCGACGCCCGGGCAATGGGTGCGCTACAGCGGTGAAGACATTCGCTCGGGCGATACCGTCTTGCAGCAAGGCCAAAAACTCGGCCCTGCCCAATTGGGTTTGGCGGCCAGTTTGGGCTTGGCGCAACTGCCGGTCACGGCGCGACCCAAAGTGGCGTTGTTCTCAACTGGCGACGAATTGATCATGCCTGGTGATGTGGCACCGGCCGATATGCCCCCGGGCTCAATTTACAACTCAAACCGTTTTTTCTTGCGCGCCTTGTTGATGCGCATGGGCTGCGAGGTCACCGATCTGGGCATCGTGCCCGACAACCGCTCGGCCACTGAGGCCGCTTTGCAAGGCGCGGCAGAACAACACGATTTGATCGTCACCAGTGGCGGCGTCTCCGTCGGCGAAGAAGACCATGTGAAACCTGCTGTGCAGGCCTTGGGGGCTTTGGCCCTTTGGCAAATTGCCATGAAGCCCGGCAAGCCTTTTGCGTATGGGCATGTGCGCCGTGCGGCGCATATCGGCCAAGCGCATTTTGTGGGTTTGCCAGGCAACCCTGTGTCGAGCTTTGTGACCTTTTTGCTGATGGTCAAACCCCTGATTTTGGCGCTGCAAGGGGCTGGGCATAAGGCGCCGGTCAGCATGACCATGAGAGCCGATTTTGATTGGCCCAAAGCCGACAAGCGGCGCGAATTTTTGCGTGTGAAGCGCAATGCCCAAGGGGGTTTAGAGCTGTTCCCGAACCAAAGTTCTGGGGTTTTGACTTCCATGGTTTGGGCCGATGGCGTGGTGGACAACCCTGCTGGGCAAACCATTGCGCGGGGTGATACCGTTCACTTTTGGCCATTGTCGGAGTGGTTGTCATGAAGGTTCAAGTCCGTTACTTTGCCTCTTTGCGTGAAAACATGGGTACTGCCAGTGAGTGGGTGGAGACCTCAGCGCAACAAGTGGCTGATTTGCGCAAACAACTGATGGACCGCGGTGGCGTGTATGCCGAAGCTTTGGCCAGTCACCGCCCTGTGCGCGTGGCGGTCAATCAGGTCATGGCGCAAGACACCACGGCGTTGCAAGAGGGTTGCGAAGTGGCCTTTTTTCCCCCCGTCACTGGAGGGTGAGTCTGTGATCCAAAGCGTTTCCATTCAAACCGAAGACTTCGATGTCAGCCAAGAACTGGCCGCATTGCGTGCGCAAGACTTGCGCGTGGGGGCGGTTTGTAGCTTTGTTGGAACGGTGCGCGACACGCGCGCCTTGACCGGCCAAGCCAACGACGAAGTTCAGTCAATGGAACTAGAGCACTACCCGGGCATGACCGAAAAATCGATCGAAGCGATGATCGAAGAAGCCCATCGGCGCTTTGACTTTTATGCTGCCCGTGTGGTGCACCGGGTGGGGCGCTTGTCGCCGGCGGATCAAATTGTGTTGGTGGCGGTGACCTCTGCACATCGCGGCGAAAGCTTCAAGGCGTGTGAGTTCCTGATGGACTACTTGAAGACACAAGCCCCTTTTTGGAAAAAAGAGCAATCCCCGCTGGGTGCGCAGTGGGTCGATGCGCGTGTCTCGGACGATGCTGCGTTAGCGCGTTGGGGAATTCAAGCTGGCAATGCTTGATTGAGCCGCAGGGTTTTGCCGTCCCTGAGCACAGGCTTGCACCGTATCAATGCATCCGTGCATCAATGCATCAATGGCCTTTGCGCAGGCTTTGGGTCGGCCTCGTCGCCGGGCTGTGATGGTGACACTGCCAAATCGTGGGCTGGTGTCAGAGCCCAGTCGGCTTTGCTGGCGGTTTGTTGAATCAAATGAATCAGACCGTGCACCAAGGGGGCTTGCAAATTGAGCGTGCACGCAGGTCGGGCTTCCTCTAATTTTTGATGAAAAATGATCTCCAGGCTGTGATTGGCCTGCAAGTTCAATTGCGCGTCAGTGATTAACAAAGGCGCCTCGCCCAATGGCAACTGCAAGGCCTCGGCGGTGTAGGGGGTCGAAAAGTCGGCATTTTTCATAAATGCATCGCGCTTCAAATCGGTCAACAGATGCTGCGTTGGGACATCGCTGGCTGCGAGTCCGGGTTGTGCTGCATCGAGGCGCACCACCATTTGCGTCAAGGCGGGCAATATCAGGGTGACCATGCGACGTGTCAGCCAAAAGCGGTATTCCTCCCCAGCCAAGGTGTTGAGCCTGATCAACAGGCGGTCTTGGCGCTCATCGTGGCTGACGGACAGCTGGTGAATGTTCATTCTTTGATTTTAGGCAACCCGGGGATGACCACCAAGCCTTGAAAATCAGCCATCATCCCCAAACTAGGGCGCAACGGAGAATATTCATGCGACTTGACAAACTCACCACCAAATTTCACGAAGCCTTGTCCGATGCGCAGACCATCGCCTTGGGCCGCGACCACGCTTACATTGAGCCGGTGCACGTGTTGTTGGCCATGCTCAAGCAGGAGGATGGCCCCAAAGCCTTGCTGATGCGAGCGGGCGTTCAAGTGCAAAGCCTGACGATGGCGGCCGAAGCGGCCATCGGCCGATTGCCCCAAGTAACGGGTCAGGACCAGGTGCAAGTCGGCCCTGATCTGGCCAAGCTCCTGCAAGGGGCTGAAAAAGAGTCCATCAAGCGCGGAGATGCCTTCATTGCCAGCGAGTTGTTTTTGTTGGCCATTGCGGACAACAAGGGCGATATTGGGCGATTGGCCAAAGAGCACGGCCTATCTCGCGCCAGCCTTGAGTTAGCCATTGATGCTTTGCGTGGCGGGCAGACGGTGGGCAATGCCGACGCTGAAAGCCAACGTGAATCGTTGAAAAAATACTGCATCGACCTGACCGAGCGTGCGCGCATTGGCAAGCTCGATCCAGTGATCGGTCGCGATGACGAAATTCGCCGCGCCATTCAGGTGCTTCAACGGCGCACCAAAAACAACCCGGTGCTGATTGGTGAGCCGGGTGTGGGCAAAACCGCCATCGTTGAAGGTTTGGCGCAACGCATAGTGGCTGGGGAAGTGCCCGACTCTTTGCAGGGCAAGCGGGTGCTGTCACTCGATATGGCGGCGTTGTTGGCCGGCGCCAAGTTCAGGGGCGAATTCGAAGAGCGCCTCAAATCTGTTTTGAGTGAACTGGCCAAAGACGAAGGCCAGACGATTTTGTTCATTGACGAGTTGCACACCATGGTGGGCGCCGGCAAAGCCGAAGGCGCCATGGATGCCGGCAACATGCTCAAGCCGGCCTTGGCCCGAGGGGAGTTGCATTGTGTGGGCGCCACCACCCTCGATGAGTACCGCAAATACATCGAAAAAGACGCTGCCTTGGAGCGCCGGTTCCAGAAAATCTTGGTGAATGAACCCACTGTGGACGCGACGATTGCCATTTTGCGTGGCTTGCAAGAAAAGTACGAAATCCACCACGGCGTGGACATCACCGACCCCGCCATTGTGGCGGCCGCCGAACTGAGCCACCGCTATATCACCGACCGATTTTTGCCGGACAAAGCCATTGATTTGATTGATGAAGCAGCGGCCAAGATCAAGATCGAAATTGACTCCAAACCCGAGGTCATGGACAAGCTGGATCGTCGCTTGATCCAACTTCAAATTGAACGCGAAGCGGTGCGCCGCGAGCATGACGAGGCATCGCAAAAACGTTTTGCTCTGATTGAGGAAGAAATCGACAAGCTGAAAAAAGAAGCCGCGGATTTGGAAGAAATCTGGCATGCCGAAAAAGCCCAAGCGCAGGGCGGCCAGCAAGTGCGTGAACAGATTGACCACATGCGCCAACAAATCGAAGACCTCACGCGCAAGGGCGATTTCAACAAAGTGGCCGAGCTGCAATATGGCAAGCTGCCCGGGCTGGAAAAAACCCTCAAAGAAGTGCAAGCCAAAGAAGCCTTGCCGGGCGAAAAACCTGTGCACCGTCTCTTGCGCACGCAAGTAGGTGCCGAAGAAATTGCCGAAATTGTTTCGCGGGCCACAGGGATCCCCGTGTCAAAAATGATGCAAGGGGAACGCGAAAAACTGCTGCAAATGGAAGACAAACTGCACCAACGTGTGGTGGGTCAAGATGTCGCCATATCTGCAGTGGCCAATGCGATTCGCCGCTCGCGTTCGGGCCTGTCTGACCCTCACCGTCCCACCGGTTCGTTCTTGTTCTTGGGCCCCACTGGGGTGGGTAAAACCGAGCTTTGCAAAGCGCTGGCTGGCTTTTTGTTTGACAGCGAAGACCACATGATCCGCGTCGACATGAGCGAGTTCATGGAGAAGCACTCAGTGGCTCGCCTGATTGGCGCGCCGCCGGGCTATGTGGGGTATGAAGAGGGCGGGTACTTGACCGAAGCGGTGCGCCGTAAGCCCTACAGCGTGCTGTTGCTGGACGAAATCGAAAAGGCCCACCCCGATGTGTTCAATATTTTGTTGCAGGTGCTCGACGATGGCCGACTGACGGATGGGCAGGGCCGCACGGTGGACTTTAAAAACACCGTGATCGTGATGACTTCCAACTTAGGCTCTCGCAAGATTCAGTCCATGGTGGGGCAACCAGATGAAGATGTGAAAGAAGCTGTTTGGGACGAATTGAAAGCACATTTCCGCCCCGAGTTTTTGAACCGGATCGACGAAACCGTGGTTTTCCATGGCTTGGATGCCGAGCACATTGCATCCATTGCATCTATTCAACTGCAAGTGTTGCGTGATCGTCTGCTGCGCATGGACTTGAACCTGGATGTCACACCCGGTGCTTTGGCCGAATTGGCGAAGGTCGGGTTTGATCCGGTTTTTGGCGCACGCCCTCTGAAACGGGCTATTCAGCAACGCCTCGAAAACCCACTTTCACGCTTGTTGCTCGAAGGACGTTTCCCACCGAAATGTCATATCCAAGTGTCCGTCGATCCCGTTCGAAATCCTGGTCAATTCGAATTCAAGGTGGTGGAAGCCGTCGCTTAATTCGGTTGCATTCCAGCAGGGGGCCTTGTGCCCCCTTTTTTTTCAACGCTAAACTGCCGAGCGAGCAGTTGAGGCGATGGTGTTCATGTTCAGAACGGGCCAGCCTCAGCGCCAGAAGAATGTGACGCTGTATGCAGATGGTTTCAACAAGTGCGACGGTGCCTTGGCGCGACGATGCCAAGGTCATGGGGCTGGTGGGCATGGCGCATGCCAGCTCGCACTTTTCTCATTTGTTGCTGCCGTTGATGTTTCCCGTCTTCATGCGGGATTTTGGTTGGAGCTTTTCAGAGCTGGGCATGCTCAGCTCCTTGTTCTTTGTGGTGTCTGGGGCAGGGCAGGCTTGCGCCGGGTTTGTCGTGGACCGCGTGGGTGCAAGGCCCGTGCTGTATACCTCGCAAGTCTTGTTCATGTTGGCCTGTGTTTTGGCTTATTCGGCCAACAGTTACGGCGCCTTGCTGTGGGTGGCGGTGTTGGCGGGCTTGGGCAACGCGCCATTTCATCCGGTTGACTTCACTATTTTGAATCAGCGTGTCTCCACGCCCAGGCTGGGCTATGCCTTCAGCGTGCATGGCTTGACGGGCAATCTGGGCTGGGCCGTGGCCCCGGTGTTTTTTACGGTGAGCACCGCTCTGTGGGGGTGGCGCCATGCTTTTCTGGCTGCGGCTGTGGTTTACGCAGGTGTGTTGGCCGTGTTGTTTTGGCACCGGCACCATTTGCTGACCACCCCCACCCCGCGCGGTGCCAGCAAAGAAGCGGCTTCGGGTGACTTTGCCTTCATGCGTTTGCCTGTGGTGTGGTGGTGCTTCGGGTTTTTCTTGTTGTCCACGGTGACCTTGGCGGTGGTGCAAAACTTCTCGGTGCCTATCTTGAAAGCCTTGCATGGGGTCAGCCTGGAGGTGGCTTCGATGACCTTGACGGCCTACATGCTGCTGGGTGCCGTGGGGATGTTGGTCGGGGGATTTGTGGCCGCCAAATTTGCCGCCATGAGCGACCGCATTGTGGCCATGTGCATGGCAGGGGCGGCTGTATTGATGGCGGTCTCTGCCAGCGGAGTGTTTGGGCACATGGGCACATTGTGGGTCTTGGCCATGACGGGTTTTGCGGTGGGCATCGGCGGCCCCAGTCGCGATTTGATGATCAAGAAAGCCACGCCTCAAGGCGCCACAGGACGGGTTTATGGCTTGGTTTATTCAGGCTTGGACATCGGCTTTGCATTGTCGCCGCTGCTCTTTGGAGTCATGATGGACAAGGGCTGGTACAGCGCCACACTGCTGGGCGCCGCCTTGGTGCTCTTGCTCAGCGTGGTGGCAGCGTTAGGGGTCGGGCAACGCACGGTGGTCAGGGCTTGATTGACTGAGCACAGCCTTGCGAACGCCGGTGACAGCCGCACATAAACCGAGTGTGCAAAATAAGACCATGACGACAAAAATTGCTGGCCACTTGTTGGTTGAATGCCTGTTGGCTCAAGGCGTGACGCATGCGTTTGGCGTGCCCGGTGAAAGTTATTTGGCCGTGTTGGACGGGTTTCACCTGCACCAGAACGCCATTCAATTTGTGACCTGCCGACAAGAGGGTGGGGCGGCTTTCATGGCCGAAGCCCAAGGAAAACTCACAGGTCGGCCGGGCATTTGCTTTGTCACCCGCGCCCCTGGTGCGACCAACGCTTCTATTGGGGTGCACACCGCTTTTCAAGACTCCACGCCCATGGTGTTATTTGTGGGCGATGTGGCCAGTGACACACGTGATCGTGAAGCTTTTCAGGAACTGGATTACACCCACTTTTTTGGTCCTTCGACCAAAGGCATGGCCAAGCGTGTGGAGCGTGTGGACGACGCCGAACGGCTGCCGGAATACATTGCACGCGCATTTGCTACGGCCATGAATGGGCGTCCGGGCCCTGTGGTTTTGGTGTTGCCAGAAGACATGTTGACGCAGCCCATCAAAACGGCGCAAGCCCTGCCCAGAGTTGAGCCTGTGCAGGCTTGGAGTGATCCTGGGGCTTTGCGGCAACTCAGAGACATGCTGCTGGCAGCACGGCAGCCACTGGTCATTTGTGGTGGCGGAGGGTGGACCGTGCAATCGGCCCAAGCCTTGCAGCGCTTTGCAGAAAACTGGCAACTGCCTGTGGCCAACGCCTTCCGATTTCAAGACACCTTTGACAACCACCATCCCCAATATGCGGGTGATGTGGGCATTGGCATCAACCCCGCTTTGGCGCAGTGCGTCAAAGAAGCCGATTTGGTGTTGGCCATCGGCCCGCGCTTGGGCGAAATGACCACGGGCGGCTACACCTTGCTGCAAGCGCCACGACCCTTGCAAAAGCTGGTGCACATCCACAGCAGCCCCGAAGAGCTGAACCGGGTTTACCAAGCTGACTTGGCCATTTTGTCGACCATGAATGCCGCCGCGCGTAGCCTTGAAGTGTTGACCGCTCCCCATGATTTGCCGTGGGGGAATTGGACACAGCGCGTGCACCAAGCTTATCTGGACAACTTGAAGCCGCAAGCCTTGCCTGGCGCAGTGGACATGCCTGCACTGGTGGCAACGCTACAAAAGCATTTGCCGGCAGATGCCGTTTTGACCAACGGCGCGGGTAATTTTGCGAGTTGGATTCACCGCTTTTTCAGGCACCATGGATGGGTCAAGGGCCACAAGACACAATTGGCGCCGACTGCCGGTGCGATGGGCTACGGGGTGCCAGCGGGCATTGCTGCCAACGTGTTGACGGGTCGCGTCGCGTTCACGATTGCGGGTGATGGCGATTTTTTGATGAACGGTCAAGAGTTAGCAACCGCTGTGCAGCACGGTGCAAAAAGCATCATCTTGGTTTTGAACAATGGCATGTTCGGCACCATTCGGATGCACCAAGAGCGCGAATACCCCAACCATGTCACAGGCTCACAACTGAGCAACCCTGATTTTGTGGGCTTGGCCCAAGCCTACGGTTATGTGGGGGTGCGCCTGCAGCGCACCGAAGAGTTTGAAGCCATTTTGCTGGCGGCTTTGGCCAGGCCGCAGGGCACTCTGATCGAAGTGGTGCTGGACCCCGAAGTGATCACAACCCGCGGCACTTTGTCGGCCATCACCCAAGCAGCTCTCGCCAAACGCGCCGATTGATTGGCGGTAATGCCCAGCTTGTTAGTGAGAAAGACAGACAACAAAAAACCCGCCGAAGCGGGTTTTTTGTGGGATGCTTGACGCTCAATTACTTGAGGTGCTTGCCGATCAGGCCAGCCATTTCAAACATGGTGACTTGGGCTTTGCCGAACACAGCCTTAAGCTTGTCGTCGGCATTGATGGCGCGGCGGTTCACGCTGTCTTGCAGGTTGTGTTTCTTGATGTAAACCCACATCTTGCTGACCACTTCGGTGCGTGGCAGGGGTGTTGCACCCACGACAGCAGCCAGAGCGGCGCTTGGTGTCAAGGCTTTCATGAAAGCGGGGTTAGGTGTGCGCTTCTTGGCAGGTGCTGCCTTTTTCGCAGGAGCTTTAGCCGCTACTTTTTTAGCGGGTGCTGCAGCTTTTTTAGCAGGAGCAGCTTTCTTAGCCGGAGCTGCTTTTTTAGCGGGAGCAGCTTTGGTTGCCGGGGTTTTTTTCGCAGTTGCCATGGTGAAAATTCCTTCGATCGGAAGTTGGTTCAACGCTGATGAACAGTTTGTTTTCAGCTAAGCGCATGCTACTGGAGAAACAGTCACTTTCCAAGCGTAAACCGCATTTTTCTATAGGGGTTGTTGCTGATATTTGCATCGGTGACGGGTTTTTTGTGACCTGAGCCATCATGTGCACCTTATCCGTGCGCATTTGCGCGTATGCGCTGTGTAAGTCGCATCCAATCCACTTGTGCTTTCGATTCATTTTTTTGCAGGATGTGGGCCATGGTTTCTCCCGTTTCAATCTCGACATGTGATTTATGCGATGCCCATAAATCAGACGATTCCGGAAAATTTCGAGTCATGCCTCCGGTCTTCAAAGACTTTGGCGGATTGACGCGGTTTTATGGACAAGTGCTTACCGTCAAATGCTTTGAAGACAACAGCCACGTAAAGTTGGCAGTGGAGTCGGAAGGCTTGGGCCGAGTGTTGGTAGTGGACGGCGCTGGCTCATTGAACCGTGCTTTGTTGGGCGGTAACTTGGCAGCTTCGGCAGCGCGTCAAGGTTGGTCAGGTGTTGTGGTTCACGGTTGTGTGAGAGACCTTTCCGAACTCTCCGCATTGCCGCTGGGTATCCGTGCTTTGGCATTGAACCCCATGCCGACCGTTCGTGCCGATCAAGGGCAAACGGGCGCCGCTCTTCAGGTGCTTGGTGTGCCTGTGCATTCGGGTGATTGGCTTTATGCCGATGACGATGGCATGGTGGTGAGTGCTGTTCCACTGCACATTTCATGAACTGTTTTTGCATTTCATAATTTGAAAATTGGCTTTGCTGCATCGCCGCAATATTTCTCAATATGGAAAACAAAAAATCACATTGCGAAATAACAATCATAAGCCATTGATTTTAAATGAATAAAAATATGTCTTGTATAAGACATAAGATAGAAAATTACTCTTGTATAAGAGTTAAGATGATGTCAACGACGAAGCAGAATTCGCTGCCCACATCGCCCGATTTCAACTTGACTTCAGGAGTCTCACCATGCCAGCCAACCTCACTCAACAACTGAGCCGCGAACAGCAAATTGCCGCCCTCGAAAAAGACTGGGCCACCAACCCACGCTGGAAAGGCGTCAAGCGCGGTTACTCCGCTGCCGACGTGGTACGTCTGCGTGGCAGCATGCCTATTGAGCACACCCTCGCCAAGCGCGGCGCTGAAAAGCTCTGGGAAAAAGTGAACGGCGGCGCCAAAAAAGGTTACGTCAATGCTTTTGGCGCCATCAGTGCTGGCCAAGCCATGCAGCAAGCCAAAGCCGGCTTGGAAGCGGTGTACCTGTCCGGCTGGCAAGTGGCCGCTGACGGCAACACCTCTGAAACCATGTACCCAGACCAGTCGCTCTACGCTTACGACTCTGTGCCCACCATGGTTCGCCGCATCAACAACACCTTCAAGCGCGCAGACGAAATTCAGTGGGGCCGCGGTATTGAGCCAGGCAGCAAAGAATTCATCGACTACTTCTTGCCTATCGTGGCTGACGCTGAAGCCGGTTTCGGTGGTGTCTTGAACGCATTCGAGTTGATGAAAAACATGATCGCAGCGGGTGCCGCTGGCGTTCACTTCGAAGACCAATTGGCCGCGGTGAAAAAGTGCGGTCACA
>JACCDW011336619.1_pt1 | contig 19446 bp, 18 predicted proteins | sample 7449781 | NCBI WGS metagenome assembly JACCDW01 (sample SAMN15323449, study PRJNA562643) | freshwater metagenome | isolation source: river surface water | place: USA:Blue River Watershed | collected 2017-08-18
CGTCCTTCGTCGGCATCGTGCCGTCGATCGAGATGGTGATCTTCGCTGCGGTCGGCGGCCGCATGTCGCTGCTGGGCGCGGTGTACGGCACGCTGATCGTCAACTACGGCAAGACCTACTTCTCCGAAACCATGCCCGAGCTGTGGCTGTTCCTGATGGGCGGCCTGTTCATCGGCGTCGTCATGTACTTCCCGAACGGCGTGGCCGGCCTGTACGAAACCCACGGCAAGAAATGGCTCGCGAGGCTGACCGGCAAGAAGCCAGCGCTGCCCGAGGTGAAGGCAGCTGCGTCGGCAGCCCCGGCGGCGGCTCCGGTGGTGCCCGCATCGATTGCCCGCACGGCTCCCGCGAAGGAACTTGAACTGACCGGCCTGGAGGTCTCGAAATGAATGCATCCCCTATCGGTGGCATCACCACCAACCGTCCGGTGCTGGCGATCGAAGGCCTGACCGTGTCCTTCGACGGCTTCAAGGCCGTGGATGACCTGAACCTGTATGTCGACCGCAATGAAGTGCATGTGGTGATCGGCCCCAACGGCGCCGGCAAGACCACGCTGCTCGACCTCATCTGCGGCAAGACCAAGGCAACCTCCGGCTCGATCCAGTTCAAGGACATCGAGCTGACCAAGCTCTCCGAGCACCAGATCGTGCACTCGGGCGTGGGCCGCAAGTTCCAGACACCGTCGATCTACGAGGCATTGACCGTGTTCGAGAACCTCGAGATGTCTTTCCCGCGCGGCCGCGGCGTGTTCGGCGCGCTGGTGTTCAAGCGCACGCAGGATGTGATCGATCGCGTCAAGCAGGTCGCGGCCGACATCTTCCTGACCGACTTCCTCGACATGACGGCCGACCTGCTGTCGCACGGCCAGAAGCAGTGGCTGGAGATCGGCATGTTGCTGATGCAGGAGCCGGAACTGCTGATGCTCGATGAACCGGTGGCCGGCATGTCGGTATCCGAGCGCGAAAAGACGGCCGAGCTGCTGGCCCGCATCAGCAAGGGCCGCTCGGTGGTGGTGATCGAGCACGACATGGAATTCGTGAAGTCCATCGCGCACAAGGTCACCGTTCTGCACCAGGGCAAGTTGCTTGCGGCCGGTTCGATGGACCAGGTGCAAAACAACCCCAAGGTCATCGAAGTCTATCTCGGCCATTAACCCATTCAGCGATCGGAGCCAACCATGTTCAACGTCAGCAAGCTCGCCTCCGGATACGGCCAGAGCCAGGTGATCCACGACCTCGATTTCACGGTGGACAAGCAGGAGATCGTTGCCGTCATGGGCCGCAACGGCATGGGCAAGACCACGCTGTTCAAGACCCTGATGGGCATCCTGCCCACGCGCGGCGGCAGCGTCACCATCGACGGCACCGAAATCTCCGGCATGGAGAGCCACGAGCGCGTCGCCAATGGCATCGCCTATGTGCCGCAGGGCCGCATGATCTTCCCCAGCATGACGGTGCTCGAGAACATACAGACGGGCCTGCCGGCCTCGGCCAACGGCAAGGTGCCGGATGAGCTGTATGCACTGTTCCCGGTGCTGTACGACATGAAGGGCCGCCGCGGCGGCAACCTGTCCGGCGGCCAGCAGCAGCAGCTCGCAATCGCCCGTGCGCTGGCCACCAATCCCAAGGTCCTGCTGCTCGACGAGCCCACCGAGGGCATACAGCCGTCGATCATCAAGGACATCGCGAAGAGCCTCAAGGAGATCCGCAAGATCCGCGAGCTGACCATCATCGTGTCCGAGCAGGTGCTGTCGTTCACGCTGGAGATCGCCGACCGCTTCTTCGTGATCGACAAGGGTCGATTCGCGTACGAGGACACGCGGGCCAACGTGGATGCGGCGACCATCAGTCGCTACCTCTCCGTCTGATCAGAAGGACTCACTGGCAACCCCCAAACAACAAGGAGCGCAACATGGCAGAAACACTGATCAAGGTCGACCTCAGCAAGCCGGCCACGACCAACGAGAAGGTGCACAACCGCTGGCACCCGGACATCCCGATGGCTTGCTGGGTCAAGCCGGGCGACGAGTTCATCCTCGAAACCTATGACTGGACCGGCGGCTTCATCAAGAACAATGACAGCGCCGACGATGTGCGTGACATCGACCTGTCGACCGTGCACTACCTGTCGGGCCCGGTTGGCATCAAGGGCGCGGAGCCGGGCGACCTGCTGGTGGTCGACCTGCTCGACATCGGCGCCAAGGATGACAGCCAGTGGGGCTTCAACGGCTTCTTCTCGAAGCAGAACGGCGGCGGCTTCCTGACCGACCATTTCCCGCTGGCGCAGAAATCGATCTGGGACTTCCACGGCATGTTCACCAGCTCGCGCCACGTGCCGGGCGTGCAGTACGCCGGCCTGATCCACCCGGGCCTGATCGGCTGCCTGCCGGACCAGAAGATGCTCGACGCATGGAACGAGCGCGAAGTCGACTTCATCGCCACACAGCCGGACCGCGTGCCGCCGCTGGCCAACCCGCCGTTCGCGAAGACCGCCCACGTCGGCGCGGCCACCGGTGACGTGGCCGCGAAGATCGCGGCCGAAGGCGCGCGTACCGTGCCGCCGCGCGAGCATGGCGGCAACTGCGACATCAAGGACTTGTCGCGCGGCTCGAAGATCTTCTTCCCGGTGTATGTCGATGGCGCGGGCCTGTCGGTCGGCGACCTGCACTTCTCGCAGGGCGATGGCGAGATCACCTTCTGCGGCGCGATTGAAATGGCGGGCTGGGTCCACATGCGCGTGAACCTGATCAAGGGCGGCATGGCCAAGTACGGCATCAAGAACCCGATCTTCAAGCCCAGCCCGATCACCCCCAACTACAAGGACTACCTGATCTTCGAAGGCATCTCGGTTGATGAGCAGGGCAAGCAGCACTACCTCGACGTCAATGTCGCGTACCGCCAGGCTTGCCTGAACGCGATCGAATACCTGAAGAAGTTCGGCTATTCGGGCGCGCAGGCTTACTCGATCCTCGGCACGGCGCCGGTGCAGGGCCATATCAGCGGCGTGGTCGACATACCGAACGCCTGCGCGACGCTGTGGCTGCCGACCGAGATCTTCGACTTCGACATCAACCCGAGCGCTGCCGGCCCGATCAAGCACCTGGACGGCTCGATCCAGATGCCGATCTCGCCGGACCTGTGATCTCTATATAGAGAAGGAAGCAGCAATGCCGACTTACGACTATGAATGCCCATCCTGCGGCGGCTTCGAAGCGATCCGGGGCATCTCGGCGCGCAACGAGCCGGCGGCCTGCCCGACCTGCGGGACGGACTCGCCACGAGTGCTGGTCGCAAGCGCCGGCCTCGCGTATCTGGATGGCGTGACGCTCAAGGCGATGGATGCGAATGAACGTGCAAGGCACGAGCCCAAGAGCTCCAGTAACTATATGAGCCAGCGTCATCCGGCCGGTTGCGGTTGCTGTTCGTCGTCGCGCAAGACGGCGACGGTCACGGCCCAGAACGGCAGCAAGATGTTCCCGACCAAACGGCCCTGGATGATCAGTCACTAGTTGCTCACAAGCGTGGTGCTGACCAGCACCACGCATTCCTCTTCACTGCGATTGCGCTATTCATCGGCACCATCGCGGTGCAATTCTGCAGCCCACTTTGGGGCGGGCACGCGCTCGCCCCAAAATCTCGCGCACCAGCTTCGCGCTCCCGAGCGGCGCGCTGCGCGCTGACTTTTTTCGTCGCAATGATAAAAAGTCCAATGATTACTTGGGCTTAGGCGCTTTTGTTCTCCCTTGGCACGGCGGTTGCTGTAGAGGTCGTAGCGATAACCCGTTCGCAAACCTGAAACCTGTGGAGAACATAACAATGTCGAATCGCCGCACCAACCTGAAGACCCTGGCCGCGATCGCTGCGATTGCCGCTGGCGGCATTTCCTTTGCACCGGCCGCACTGGCCGCCGATACCATCAAGGTCGGCGTGCTGCACAGCCTGTCGGGCACCATGGCCATTTCCGAAACCGTCCTGAAGGACACCGTGCTGATGGCGATCGATGAGATCAACGCCAAGGGCGGCGTGCTGGGCAAGAAGCTCGAGCCGGTCATCGTTGACCCGGCATCGAACTGGCCGCTGTTCGCAGAGAAGACCAAGCAGCTGCTCACGCAAGACAAGGTCTCCGTCATCTTCGGTTGCTGGACCTCGGTGTCGCGCAAGTCGGTGCTGCCGGTCGTCGAAGAACTGAATGGCCTGCTGTTCTACCCGGTCCAGTATGAAGGCGAAGAACTGTCGAAGAACGTGTTCTACACCGGCGCTGCACCGAACCAGCAAGCGATCCCTGCCGTCGACTACCTGATGAGCAAGGAAGGCGGCGCCGCCAAGCGCTGGGTGCTGCTCGGTACCGACTACGTGTACCCGCGTACCACCAACAAGATCCTGCGCGCCTACCTGAAGTCCAAGGGCGTGAAAGAGTCGGACATCGACGAGAAGTACACCCCGTTCGGCCACTCGGATTACCAGACCATCGTTGCCGACATCAAGAAGTTCTCGCAGGGTGGCAAGACCGCTGTGGTCTCGACCATCAACGGCGACTCCAACGTGCCCTTCTACAAGGAACTGGGCAACGCCGGCCTGAAGGCCAAGGACGTGCCGGTCGTCGCCTTCTCGGTGGGCGAAGAAGAACTGCGCGGCGTGGACACCAAGCCGCTGGTGGGCCACCTCGCCGCATGGAACTACTTCATGTCGATCAAGAACCCGGCCAACACCGAGTTCACCAAGAAGTGGGCTGACTATGCGAAGGCGAAGAACATCCCGGGCCACAAGGACAAGCCGCTGACCAATGACCCGATGGAGGCGACCTACATCGGCATCAACATGTGGAAGCAGGCTGTCGAGAAGGCCAAATCGACCGACGTCGACAAGGTGATCGCCGCGATGGCGGGCCAGACCTTCAAGGCACCGAGCGGCATCGTGTCGAAGATGGACGAGAAGAACCACCACCTGCACAAGTCGGTGTTCATCGGCGAGATCAAGGCGGACGGTCAGTTCAACGTCGTCTGGAAGACCCCGGGCCCGGTCAAGGCCAAGCCCTGGAGCCCGTTCATCGAAGGCAACGACAAGAAGCCTGACGAGCCGGTCAAGAAGTAATTCGCTTCACGAATCATCGCAAGTGATGTCGTAAATCTCCTCTCTGGCACACCGCGGGCGTTTGAGCCGCGCCCGCGGTGGTGATGCCAAAGTCTCTTCTCAGCGGGGAGGACAGTGTCCTCCCCGATTTTTTTCAAAGATGATGAATTCATTCAAAGTCCTGGTTTGTCGTACCGTTGCGGCACTGGGCCTCGCGATCAGTTTGGCGGGGGCATTCAGCCCTGCGCATGCGCTGACCGACGAGGAAGCAAGGAAGCTGACGACGGGCGAATCCGACGACCGTGCTGCCGCACTGGCAAAGGCCGTCGAAGCCCCCGATGAAAAGACTTTCGCACTGATCAAGGCCATGATGGACGACGGCGCCAAAATCGCCGGCGGCCGGGTGCTGATCGTGCAAGGCGACAAGGTGATCGACGCCGTCACCGGCGCTGCGGCGTCGCTGCCTGACGATGCCGAAGATGTCGTCAGCAACAACCGCATGCGCGGCGAGCTGGAAGCAGCGATGGCGGCATTGAAGCTGTTCTCGAAAGAGACTGCGCTGCGCAAGGAAGCCGCTGCGGCCATGCTGAAAGAGCCGGACCCGGCACGCCTGGCCCTGATCGACAAGGCACTGGCGGCCGAGACCGACAGCGCCGTCAAAAACCTGCTGCAGTTCGCGCAAGCTGCGGCACGGCTGTCGAGCCCCGATGCGAAGCTGCGCCTCGACGCGGCAAAAGCGATTGCCGGCAGCGCGACTCCCGACACGGTGCTGCTGCTGAACCAGCGCATCGCTGATGAAACCGATCCTGCCGTCAAGGCGGCGATGGCCGCATCGCTGCGCGAAGTCGAGTCCGGCCTGCAGGTGGGCGAGAAGCTCGGCACGCTGTTCACCGGCGTCAGCCTCGGCTCCATCCTGCTGCTGGTGGCGCTCGGTCTCGCGATCACCTATGGCCTGATGGGCGTGATCAACATGGCGCATGGCGAACTGATGATGATCGGCGCCTATGCGACCTATCTGGTGCAGGTGCTGTTCCAGAAATACCTGCCGGGCGCCTTCGACTGGTACCTGGTCGTCGCATTGCCGGTCGCGTTTTTCGCATCGGCCATCGTGGGCGCCATCCTCGAGCGTCTGGTGCTGCGTCACCTGTACGGCCGTCCATTGGAGACGCTGCTGGCGACCTGGGGCATCAGCCTGCTGCTGATCCAGGCGGTGCGCACGCTGTTCGGCGCGCAGAACGTCGGCGTCGAGAACCCGTCGTGGATGAGCGGTGGTTTGCAGGTGCTGTCCAACCTGACGCTGCCGTACAACCGCCTGATGATCATCGCGTTTGCCGGCCTCGTGCTGGTCGGGATGTCGCTGTTGATCGGCAAGACCCGCCTCGGCCTGTTCGTGCGCGCCGTCACGCAGAACCGCCCCATCGCCTCCTGCATGGGCGTCAACACCGGCCGCATCGACATGCTCGCGTTCGCGCTCGGCTCCGGCATCGCCGGTCTCGCTGGCGCAGCGCTGTCGCAGGTCGGCAACGTCGGCCCAGACCTCGGCCAGAGCTACATCGTCGATTCGTTCATGGTCGTCGTGCTGGGCGGCGTCGGCCAGCTGGCCGGTACCGTGTATGCGGCACTGGGCCTCGGCATCCTGAACAAGCTGCTTGAAGGCGTCGCCGGCGCGGTGCTCGCCAAGATCATGGTGCTGGTACTGATCGTGATCTTCATCCAGAAACGTCCACAAGGCATTTTCGCGCTCAAGGGCCGCAGCGCGGAGGCATAAAGAATGACACCCGATACTCAATTCAACATTCAACTCCCGAAGCCGGCCCCGCTGCTTTCCCGCAATGGCTGGCGCGCATTCGCGATTGCACTGATCGCCGTCTGCGCGCTGGCACCGGCCATGAACCTGCTCACCCCGGCGGGCAGCCTGTTCCACATGAGCGATTACGCAGTCGCGCTGATCGGCAAGATCATGTGTTATGCGATCTGCGCTCTGGCGATGGACCTCGTCTGGGGCATTGCCGGCATCCTGTCGCTGGGCCACGGGCTGTTCTTTGCGCTGGGCGGCTATGCGATGGGCATGTACCTGATGCGCCAGATCGGCCGCGACGGCAACTACAAGAGCGACCTGCCGGACTTCATGGTCTTCCTCGACTGGAAGACCCTGCCCTGGCACTGGACGCTGTCGGACAGCTTCATCGCGACCCTCGTGCTGATCGTCGCCGTACCCGGCCTGCTTGCCTTCGTGTTCGGCTTCTTTGCGTTCCGTTCGCGCATCAAGGGCGTGTACTTCTCGATCATCACGCAGGCGATGACCTTTGCAGCGATGCTGCTGTTCTTCCGCAATGAGACTGGCTTCGGCGGCAACAACGGCTTCACCGACTTCAAGCGCATCCTCGGCATCCCGATCGCGACGCAAGAGATGCGGATGGGCTTGTTCGTGCTGACCGGACTGGTGCTGCTGGGCTTCTTCCTGTTCTCGCGCTGGCTGGTGGGCAGCAAGTTCGGCCGCGTGCTGCAGGCGATCCGCGATTCGGAAAACCGCGTGATGTTCTGCGGCTACCCGACGCTGTCCTACAAGCTCGCGATCTGGACCATCTCCGCGATGATGTGCGGCGTGGCAGGCGCGCTGTATGTGCCGCAGGTCGGCATCATCAACCCGAGCGAGATGAGCCCGGCGAACTCGATCGAGATCGCGATCTGGACCGCTGTCGGCGGCCGCGGCACGCTGATCGGCCCGATCGCCGGTGCCTTCCTCGTCAACGGCGCGAAGAGCTGGCTGACCGTGGTCGCACCGTCGATCTGGTTGTATTTCCTCGGCCTGCTGTTCGTGGCCGTGACGCTGTACATGCCCGGAGGTTTGGTTGGCCTCGCGAAGAAAGTGATCGGAGGTGGCAAATGAATCCCGAGCTGATGAAAGCCGGCGACCAGCGACTGGCCGCCTATCAGGAAAAGATCGCAGTCAACCAGGTCGTCAATACCGAGTCCGGCGGCAATGTGTCGCACGGCCGTCCGCACAAGGCGGGCGAACTCGACCTCGTGCATGGCCGCATCCTGTACCTGGAAGATGTCAGCGTCAGCTTCGATGGCTTCAAGGCCATCAACAAGCTGTCGCTGGATGTGGCGCCGGGGGAACTGCGCTGCATCATCGGGCCGAATGGCGCCGGCAAGACCACGATGATGGACATCATCACCGGCAAGACACGGCCCGATGAAGGCGTCGTCTATTTCGGCAGCACCATCAACCTGCTGCGCCATACCGAGCCGGAGATCGCGGCAATGGGCATCGGCCGCAAGTTCCAGAAGCCGACCGTGTTCGAAAAGCTGTCCGTGTTCGAAAACCTCGAGCTGGCGCTGAAGACGGCCAAGGACTGGCGCTCGTCCTTGTTCTTCAAGCTCGACTCCGCGCAGAGCGACCGTCTGGCCGAGGTGCTGCACACGATTCACCTCGCCGAGCATGTGAACCGCATGGCGGGCGATCTCAGCCATGGCCAGAAGCAGTGGCTCGAGATCGGCATGCTGCTGATGCAGGAGCCGCGCGTGCTGCTGCTCGATGAACCAGTGGCCGGCATGACGGACGACGAAACCGATCGCACGGCCGAGCTGCTGCTGCAGCTCAAGGGCAAGCACTGCCTGATCGTGGTCGAACACGACATGAAATTCATCGAAGCGATCTCCGACATCGTCACCGTGCTGTGCGATGGCGCGGTGCTTGCGCAGGGCCCCTTGTCCAAGGTGCAGGCGGATGAGCGCGTGATCGAAAGCTATCTGGGTCGCTGAGGCGGAAAGTAAGAAAGACACACATGAGCATTCTTGATATTTCCAACGTTAACCAGTACTACGGTGGCTCGCACATCCTGCGCGACGTGAGCTTGCAGGCCGAGTCCGGCAAGGTCACCGTGCTGCTGGGCCGCAATGGCGTCGGCAAGACCACGCTGCTGAAGTCACTGATGGGTCTGGTGCCGATTCGTAATGGCAGCATCACCTTCAATGGCCAGCAGATTCAAATGGCCACGCCGTATGAGCGCGCACGTGCCGGCATCGGCTTCGTGCCGCAGGGGCGTGAAATCTTTGCCCGCCTGACGGTCGAGGAAAACCTGCGCATGGGTCTGGCGACCATGCCGGGCGGTACCGCGATACCGAAACATCTGTTCGAGCTGTTCCCCATTCTCGACACGATGCGCAACCGCCGTGGCGGCGACTTGTCCGGTGGCCAGCAGCAGCAACTGGCGATTGCGCGGGCGCTCGCATTCGGGCCCAAATTGCTGGTGCTCGATGAACCGACCGAAGGTATCCAGCCGTCCATCATCAAGGACATCGGCCGCGTGATCAAGCTGATGGCGCAGCGCGAGAACATGGCCATCCTGTTGTGCGAGCAGTACTACGATTTCGCCGAAGAACTGGCCGACCATTACTACGTGCTCGATCGCGGCGTGGTGGTGGCCTCCGGTCCGGGTAGCGAAATGAAGGAAAAGAACGTGCGCCAGATGGTCGCGATCTGATCCTTTCTTGCCGGCTTGCTCGCCATCGAAACGGCGAGCAAGCCGGCAGGCGCAGCAGAGGCACGAGGCGCACCCACAAGCGCAAGCACGACCACAAGCACGACCACAAGCAGTAGCAGTTGCAATAGCAGGAGTGCTCGAAGGAGTACTCGCAGGAGCCGTCGCAATGGCGGCAACCGACGCGGCATTCGAGCTGTCCAAGGCGGGCACCCCAAGGAGAGCTCGTCATGTCCCACGTTCCCGGCGCCGCCATCGGCACCCCCGATCATCCGCATGAGCATGAAGCCGCCCCGCACGGCTGGCAGCGCTGGTTGTTCGCGACCAACCACAAGGACATCGGCACGCTGTACCTGTGGTTCGCATTGACGATGTTCCTGTCCGGTGGCGTCCTTGCGCTGCTGATTCGCGCCGAGCTGTTCCAGCCCGGCACGCAGCTGATGAGCCCGGAGTTCTACAACCAGCTGGTTACCCTGCATGGCCTGATCATGGTGTTCGGCGCCATCATGCCGGCCTTCGTGGGCTTTGCGAACTGGATGATCCCGCTGATGGTCGGCGCCTCCGACATGGCCTTCGCGCGCATGAACAATTTCTCGTTCTGGCTGTTGCCGCCGGCGGCACTGTTGCTGCTCGGTTCGTTCTGGGTGCCGGGCGGTGCGACCGGTGCGGGCTGGACCCTGTATGCGCCGCTGTCGACGCAGATGGGGATGGGCATGGACCTGACCATTTTCGCGATCCACATCATGGGCATCTCATCGATACTGGGCGCGATCAACATCATCACCACCCTCCTGAACATGCGTGCGCCCGGCATGACCCTGATGAAGATGCCGATGTTCTGCTGGGCCTGGCTGATTACGGCCTACCTGCTGATCGCGGTGATGCCGGTGCTGGCCGGCACGGTGACGATGGTGTTCACCGACCGCCATTTCGGCACGTCGTTCTTCAACGCGGCCGGTGGCGGCGACCCGGTCATGTACCAGCACCTGTTCTGGTTCTTCGGCCATCCGGAGGTCTACATCATGATCCTGCCGGCTTTCGGCATCATCTCGCATGTGGTGCCGACATTCGCGCGCAAGCCATTGTTCGGCTACGCATCGATGGTCTATGCGCTGGCCTCGATCGCAATCCTGTCCTTCATCGTCTGGGCGCACCACATGTTCGCCACCGGCATGCCGATCACGTCGCAGCTGTTCTTCATGTACGCGACCATGCTGATCGCCGTGCCGACCGGCGTGAAAGTGTTCAACTGGATCGCAACCATGTGGCAGGGGTCGCTGTCGTTCGAACCGGCGATGCTGTTTGCGATCGGCTTCATCTTCGTGTTCACGATTGGCGGCTTTTCGGGGCTGATCCTTGCCGTGGCCGCGATCGACATACAGCTGCAGGATACCTACTACGTGATCGCGCACTTCCACTATGTGCTGGTGGCCGGTTCACTGTTTGCGCTGTTCGCAGGCTATTACTTCTGGGCGCCGAAATGGACCGGGCATTGCATACCCGAAGGCCACGGTCGCGTTCATTTCTGGAATTCGCTGCTCTGGCTGAATGTGACCTTTTTCCCGATGCATTTCCTCGGCCTCGCGGGCATGCCGCGACGGTACATCGACTATCCGTCACAGTTCGCGGACTTCAATGCGCTGGTCTCCGTGGGCGCCTTCCTGTTCGGGCTCACGCAGGTGTACTTCCTGTTTGCGGTGGTGCTGCCGAACCTACGGGGCGGCAAGCCGGCCTCTGACAAGCCCTGGGACGGGGCGGAAGGCCTCGAATGGAGCGTGCCCAGCCCGGCCCCGTTCCACACGTTTGAGCAGCCGCCGATCGTGAAGTGATGACTGCAGAAATTTTCAACCGAGATGACCTTGTGACGAGGGGAAATTACTGGCAAATTTGACGGACACTTTCCTCTTCCGATGCTTGTGTCCCGATGAACAATCTCCTGTCTGCCATCACGTTGCATTGCTCGACCACGCGCCGTCGCGTTGCGGTCGCAGCATCCCTGCCTCTGCTGCTAGTGCTCGCAGCGATGGATGCCGACGCGGCGCGAGTGATGCCCTTGCAGCCGCTGGCCGACAAGCCTGGCCTGTTGTCCGCCAAGGGCGCACGTGGCAAGACCTGGTATGTGCCGTCGACGCTGGAGACCATCAAGTGGGGCTATCTTCCCAATGCCAGTGACAGGCCGGTGCTCAGCGTGCCGTCCGGCGCCACGGTAATGTTCGACACGGTATCGCATGAAGGCATCCTCGAAGATCAGGGACGTGATCCGGTCCGGTATTTTGGTTCGCACGGTGTGCCGCCATCGATGGTGCTCAAGGATGCGATCGCGATCACCGCATCATCGCTGCCGCATGACTTTGCCAAGGATGGCCCGCACATCGTCACGGGCCCGATTGCCATTGAAGGCGCCGAACCGGGCGATGTGCTGAAAGTCGAGGTGCTCTCGGTGGTGCCGCGCGTGCCCTATGGCGTGATCTCGAACCGCCATGGCAAGGGGGCATTGCCGGGGGAATTCCCGCAGACACCCAAGCCCGAACCCGATGCCAGCGCTGCCGAGCCGCACAAGTTCAATAACGTCTCTGTGTTCACCCCTATCCGCAAGAACCGCCGCGGCCAATGGGAGGGCGTGATGAAGAATGCGCGCGGTGAAGAAATCACCTTCCCGACTGCCCCCTTCATGGGGGTGATGGGGGTCGCCGCGGCAACGCAAGAGCCGGTGCATTCGGTACCGCCAGGCGTTTTCGGCGGCAACATGGACGTCAAGGACCTTGGCGCAGGCACCATCGTCTACTTGCCGGTATTTGTACCGGGCGCACATTTTTACACCGGCGATCCACACATGGTGCAGGCCAATGGCGAGGTGGCGCTGACGGCGCTCGAGCATTCGATGCGAGCGACTTTCCGATTCACGCTGCTCAAGAAAGGCGATGCACGCATCCCGTCGGCATCCGGCTCGCTGGAGAAGCCGTTCGGCGAAACACCGAAGTACTGGATCGCCATCGGCCTCAACCCGGATCTCGATGAGGCGATGAAGGATGCGGTGCGCGAGGCGATCCGCTTCCTGCATGAAAAGCTCGGCATGGATCGCGCCATCGCCTTTGCCTACCTGTCGGCTGCGACCGATTTCAATGTGTCGCAGGTGGTGGACCGGACCAAGGGCATCCACGCGCTGATACGCAAGTCTGATTTCCAGCGCCCTGTGAAGCAGCGCAGGCATTGAACCCGGACGCGTTGGTATGATGGGCCCATGTGTTCGAACTACACGCCCACCCGACGCGATCTGCTGCCCGAGCATTTCGGCGTAGAAGCGCCGGCATCGGACTGGAAAGACGAAACTTATCCCGGCTACCTGGCGCCCATCATTCGTCTGGCCGACGATGGTTCGGGCGATATCGACTGCGAAGCGGCTTGCTTCGGCATGGTGCCGCATTGGGCCGAGCTGAAGCTGTCACGCCACACCTACAACGCGCGCAGCGAAACGGTGGCCAGCAAGCCTTCGTTCCGTCATGCCTATGCGAAGCGACAGCTGTGCATCATCCCGGCCGAATCGATCTTCGAGCCCAACTATGAAAGCGGTCGTGCGGTGCGCTGGAAGATAGCGCGCGACGATGACGCGCCGATGGGCATTGCCGGGCTGTGGGAGTGGCGGCCGAATGGCGGGCCGGACGACAAGCCGCTGCTGTCGTTCACGATGTTGACCATCAATGCGGACGAGCATCCGCTGATGAAGCGCTTCCACCGCCCCGAGGACGAGAAGCGCATGGTGGTGGTGCTGGAGCCGGAGCAGTACCGGCCGTGGCTGGACGCGGATGCGAATGCAATCGCATCCTTCCTGCAGCCGTATCCGGCGCACAAACTGAAAGCGGAGGCTGCGCCGCGCGCCACCTCCGCCAAAAAGACCCCCAGCGTCAAGGCCCGGACAGCGCATCCGTCGCCGGAAGTCCATCGTGCCCCGCATGCCCCCCGTGCCTTGTGGGACGACGACGAGGAATGACCGCTAATTGCTGGCGAATGAACGTTAGCGGTTCATTCGCGCAAACAGCTCCGGATCAGCAGCCGGAATCATTGACGCTGCCATCGGGCATCGTCGTATTGCACAGCTTCGCCTCTTCCAGCTTCACGCCGTCGAGCTTCGCACCCTTCAGGTTCGCGCCTTTCAGGTTGGCCGCTGCGAACGATGCGTTCGACAGGTCTGCGCCCTGCAGGTTGGTCTCGCGCAGGTAAGCGTTCAGGAAGTTCGCACCCTTCAGGTTCGCGCCTTCGAGGTTGGTCTTCTTCAGGTTCGCGCTCTCGAAATTGGTCGACAGCGTGCGCTTTTCCATCGGACGCTGCGACAGGTCGGCCTTGGACAGGTTGGCACCCGACAGGTTGGCGTTCTGGAAGTCGGCGCCGCGCAGGTCCGCACCGGACAGCGCCGCGTCGGTCAGGTCGCAGTATTTGCAGGCATTGGTGACGCGCAGGTTCTCGACCTTGGCGGCGTCGGCTGCCATCGCGGTCAGTGCTGCACCCGCGGCAGCAATCAGGGCCGCCAGCTTCAGGGCGGTCAGGGAAGTCGAATTCAGTGACACGTTGTTTCTCCGATGTAATGAAATGCTCTGTGAGGAGCGCGCGACGATGATACTTGATCTGCAGCATCAGCATCCGATCACAGGCTAATGCCAGCCGGCTTTTTCCCGAAAGCCAGTTTGTAGAGATTTATCAATCTTTCAAGGCTTGCCCGCCATTACGATTCCTTGGCCATAAAAAACATTCCCGGGGGAAGATCCATGTCGATGATGAGCGAATTCAGGGAGTTTGCGCTGAAGGGCAATGTGATGGATCTGGCGGTCGGCGTCATCATCGGCGCGGCCTTCGGAAAGATCGTCGATTCGCTGGTCGGTGACATCATCATGCCGCTGGTCGGCATGGTCGTCGGCGGCCTCGACTTCAGCAATTACTTCATTCCGCTCGCTGGCCAGGCAGCTGCCACGCTGGCCGATGCAAAAAAGGCCGGGGCCGTGCTGGCCTACGGCAGTTTCATCACGGTCGTTCTGAATTTTGCGATCCTCGCGTTCATCATCTTCATGATGGTCAAGCAGATGAACCGCCTCAAGCGCGCCGAAGCGCCAGTCGCCTCCGCACCGCCGGCTCCGCCGGAAGACGTGTTGCTGCTGCGCGAGATCCGGGATGCGCTCAAGAGATAGCCATGTCGCCTTCGCTACTGCCGCGCGAATTGACAATGCTCAATTGAAGTCCGTTGGCGATGACCATACTGCCGTCATCCTCACCATGAGTTGCGGAGGGCATCATGAATAATCAATGGCTGATTGCATCAGCGAGCGCGCTTGCCTTGATTGCCGCGATGAGCATGCGCCCCGTGTCTTCGGATGACATGACCGGAAACGCAGGCATGAAGGGCAAGCACGCCGAAGGCATGCATGTTGACGAGGCTGCCAAAGATGACCGTGCACTGATCGCCAGTGCCATGCGCGCTGCGCCCAGGAATGTGGCTTCGAAGGCGACGATCGTGGTCGCCGGGGCGGACGGCAAAATGCGCACCTTGCGCGAGGGCAGCAACGGATTCACCTGCATGCCCGACAACCCGACCACACCAGGTCCCGATCCCATGTGCATGGACAAGGCTGCGCTGGCCTGGGCCGAGGCGTGGATGTCACACAAGAACCCGCCCGCAGGCAAGGTCGGTTTCATGTACATGCTGGCAGGCGGCACCGATGCCAGCAATACCGACCCTTATGCCACCAAGCCGGACAAGGACTGGATCAAGACCGGGCCGCATGTGATGGTCGTCGGCGCCGATCCGGTTTTCTATGACCAGTATCCGAAAGATGCGAAGCCCGACACCTCGGTGCCGTATGTGATGTGGCCGGGTACGCCCTACCAGCACCTGATGGTGCCGGTGAAGTAAGACAGCCGGTCTCTCCAACCTGCCCCGGCACCTGTGGCCGGGGTTTTCTTTTTCTATCGGCTGCCGGCCATGTCAGCCCGCTACTTCCCGATGACGTCCCGATGACGCCCCGATTACTTGCCGATGCAGAAGCGGCTGAAGATCACGCCCAGCAAGTCATCGGACGTGAATGAACCGGTGATGCTGTTCAACTGTTCCTGAGCCAGCCGTAACTCTTCTGCGAACAAGTCCAGCGCCGCATCATTGCGTGCCGCGAGTTCGGCCGCAATGGCCAGATGCTCCTGCGCCGCTTTCAATGCCAGCAGATGGCGCTCGCGTGCGAGGTACAGCGATTCGCCGGTCTGTTGCCAGCCTGCGATGCGCAGCAATTCCTGCCGCAGCAAGTCCATGCCGATGCGTTCCGACGCGGACAGGTACAGGTGGGTCGCGTCATCGAGTTGTTCGACCGAGGGCTTATGGCCGGACAGGTCGATCTTGTTCCAGATGCGGATCAGCGGCACATTGGCCGGCAGACGCGACACGATCTCTTCATCGGCGCGAGTCGGACCGCGGCTAGCATCCATCAGGTGCAGCACGACATCGGCCTGCTCGACCGCGGCCCAGGTGCGCGCGATGCCGATACGCTCGACCTCGTCATGCGCATCGTCATCATCGCGGATGCCAGCGGTATCGATGATGTTGATCGGGATGCCCTCGACATGGATGGTCTCGGTGATCTTGTCCCGCGTAGTGCCGGCAATCGCGGTGACGATCGCCACGTCGCTGCCGGCCAGCGCATTGAGCAGCGAGCTCTTGCCCACGTTTGGTTGGCCGGCTAGCACCACCTTCAGGCCGTCGCGCAGCAGCGCGCCCTGCCCTGCCTGCGCAAACACATGGTCGAGCGCATCGCGGATGCTCTGTAGCTGGCCGCGCGCATTCGATTTTTCGAGGAACTCGATCTCCTCCTCCGGGAAATCCAGCGTCGCCTCGACCAGCATGCGCAGGTTGATCACCTTGTCGACCAGACCGTGCACGGCCTGCGAGAAGCTGCCCGACAGCGATTGCGTAGCCAGCTTTGCGGCCGCTTCGGTCGACGCTTCGATCAGGTCGGACACGGCTTCGGCCTGCGCGAGGTCGAGCTTGTCGTTCTGGAAGGCGCGGTACGTGAACTCGCCCGGATTGGCCAGCCGCAGGCCGAGATCCTTGCCGGCTTCGAGGCAGCGGTTGAGCAGCATCTGCATCACCACCGGGCCGCCATGGCCCTGCAGCTCCAGCACTTCCTCGCCCGTGTACGAGTGAGGCGCGTTGAAGTAAATCGCGAGTCCGCGATCGATGGTGCTGCCGTCGGCCTGCACGAAATCGAGATAGGTTGCGTGGCGGGCTTTCAGCTCGCGGCCCTCAAGTCGGCACACGGCCTGTGCAATGGGCATCAGGCCCTTGCCGGAAATGCGGACCACGCCAATGCCGCCGCGACCCGGAGCGGTGGCGATGGCGGCGATAGGGGAGGAATCGGAAATCATCTGGCGATTGTAACGAAAGTGACGCAGTGCCCTGTGCCGCTCCCGAGGGCATGACTGAGGGTGCGGGGGGGCAGCGCAAGCGCGCGGGCAAACAAAAAAGCCCGCGCTACAGCGCGGGCTTGGATCGAGTCAAAAGCGATCAGGCTTTCTTTGCTTCCGACTGCCTGACGATGAACCACTGCTGGGCAATCGACAGCACGTTGTTCACGACCCAGTACAGCACCAGGCCGGACGGGAAGAAGAAGAACATGAACGAGAAGATGATCGGCATGAACAGCATGATCTTGGCCTGCATCGGATCCGGCGGCGTCGGGTTCAGCTTGGTCTGCACATACATCGACACGGCCATGATGATGGGCAGCAGGCCCACCGGCATGTCCACGCCCGGCAGGATGCCGAACAGCGTATCCGGCGCCGACAGGTCATGGATCCAGCCCAGCCAAGGCGCATGGCGCATTTCGACGGTGGCCAGCAGCACCCAGTACAGCGCGATGAAGACCGGGATCTGCACCACGATGGGCAGGCAGCCACCGAGCGGGTTGATCTTCTCGGTCTTGTACAGCTCCATCATTGCCGCGTTCATCTTTTGCGGATCGTCCTTGAAGCGCTCGCGGATCGAGGTCATCTTCGGCGTGACCAGCTTCATCTTGGCCATGCTGCGGTAGCTGGCCGCCGACAGCGGGAAGAAGGCCAGCTTGATCAGGATGGTCAGCACGATGATGGTCCAGCCCCAGTTGCCGATCACCTTGTGGATCTGCTCCATCAGCCAGAAGATGGGCTTGGCGACGATGGTCAGCCAGCCATAATCTTTCACGAGGTCGAAGTCGGTCGCGAACTTTTCGAGGCGCGTCGATTCCTGCGGACCGGCGAACAGTTTGCCGTCAGTGGCGGCAGCAGCGCCCGGTGCCACGCTGCCCATCGGCACGATGGCGCCGACAGCGTACAGGTTCTGGTCGATCTTGCGGGTGAACAGCTCATGCTCGCCCTTGCCCAGCGGGGCGTAGGCCGACACGAAGTAATGCTGCACCATCGCGATCCAGCCATCCGGCGTCTGCGCCGGCTTCGGGTTCTTGTTCTTTTCGATGTCTTCGAAGCTCACCTTGCGGAACTTGTCGGCATCGGTGTACACGGCCGGGCCGGTGAAGGTGCTGTAGAACTTCGAATCACCTTCCAGCTTGCTGTCGTCACGCACCAGCTGCACATAGACCGACGGGCTGATCGCTGCGGCGCTGCCGTTGGCGACTTCGTGCTTGAGGCCGATCTCGTACTCGCCACGCGTGAAGGTATAGGTCTTGGTGAGTTTCACGCCATCCTGCTCGGCATCCAGCACCAGCTGCAGCGATGTCTCGTTGTCCAGCGCGCGCTTGCCGGCACGCGCAGTGAACATCGTGCGATGGTTGGGGAAATTGCCGCCGATCAGGCCGCTCTGGCCGACATAGGTGCGTGCAGCGCTACGCTCGAGCAGCACGACCGGCTTGTCGGCGTCTTTCGAATCCTTGTGGTTCAGCAGTTCGACGCGGGTCAGTTCGCCACCGGCGGTATTGACCTCAACCTTCAGCAGGTCGGTGGTGATGGTGATCGTCTCGCCCTTGGCAGCGGCCGGCGCGCCGGCCGGAACATCGGCCCCGGTTGCTGCCGCAGCGCTCGGCTGTGGTGCGCTCGCTTGCGGCACCGATGCATCGCCTGTGGCGGCAGGTGCGGACTGCGTCGCTGCCGGCGGTTGGTCTGCGAACATCGAGGGGTTGCCGTTGTAACGGTTCCAGTTTTCCCACAACATCAGCAGGGACAGCGAGAACACGACCAGCAAGACGGTACGTTTGATATCCATGGTTTTCGAGTCTACGGTGATTCAGTGACGCGCCCGTGTCAGCGACGATTCCCTCGTCGAAGGCACGATTGCGGAAGGTGTTTGGTCAGCCGGCGGCACGGGATCGAGCCCGCCGGCATGCCAGGGGTGGCACTTGCAGAGGCGACGGCCGGCAAGCAGGCTGCCGCGCAGTGCGCCATGGGTCGCCACCGCTTGCTGCGCATAGTCGGAACAGCTCGGATAGAAGCGGCAGTTCTGCCCCAGGAAGGGACTCACGCCCAGCTTGTAAGCGCGCAGCAGGAGCAGCAGCAGGGTTTTCATGAACTGGCCGCCGCAGGTGTTGGCATCGCAGACTGAGACTGCATCAGCCGAGCGATTTCCGCGCCGAGGCTGGCGCGCATCGCACGCGTCGATGCCGGCTTGGGCCGCTTGGCCAAAGGCTGGGACAGGCGCACGATGCAATCGACGGCCCTCAGTTCGGCCTTGCGGAAGATTTCGCGCGTGATCCGCTTCACCAGATTGCGCGTCACTGCACGCGGTGCGAGGCGCTTGGCGACAACGACGCCCAGCCTTGCATGTCCTAGCGAATTGGGTCGAACGTAAAGCACGAAGTTTTCCGTACGATATGCGGGGCGCAAACGAAAAACGGATGAGAACTCATCCGTTTTTACGATACGTCGTTGCC